>JACCDY010035969.1_pt1 | contig 140021 bp, 109 predicted proteins | sample 7446391 | NCBI WGS metagenome assembly JACCDY01 (sample SAMN15323451, study PRJNA562643) | freshwater metagenome | isolation source: river surface water | place: USA:Blue River Watershed | collected 2017-08-18 | reverse complement strand
TTTTTGTTCTTTAATTAATTTATCCGCTTTAACCATTAATATAATCTAGAAAATAATAATGGAAAACGAACTTAATAAAAAAATAAATATAGACATTTCAAAAAATACTATAGAAGAAATTATTATTAAAGATATATCAAATAATTTACAAACAGATTTATCCAATAATGAATGTTTTATTGATTTATCTAATTCAAAAATAAAAGATAAAATATCTTGTTTATGTTTTAGTGGCGGTGGAATTAAAGGTCTATCATTTATTGGAGCTTTAATAAAAATGATAGAAGAAGATTATTTAGATTTAAATAATATTGATACATTTTGTGGAACATCAATTGGTTCAATGATTGCATTTTTATTGAATATAGGTCTAACAACAAATGAAATTAAAGAATTTGTATTAGCATTTAATTTCTCAAAATTAAATGGTGAAATCGATTGTGTTAATTTTTTTGAAAATTATGGTATAAATAATGGTGATAGAATAAAATTAATTTTTACAAAATTTATAGAACGTAAATTTGAAAAAAAAGATATAACATTCAAAGAACTTTATGAAATTACAAAGAAGAAATTAATTATAGTTGGAACAAATTTAACAGAAGGTAAAGAGGTTGTATTTAATATAGATACTACTCCAGATTTTTCAGTAATAATGGCTATAAGAATTTCTATGTCTGTGCCAGTAATATTTACACCGGTAAAACTAGATGGAATTGTTTATGTTGATGGTGCCATAGTTAATAATTTTCCAATTAATCATTGTCCAGAATTTAAAACGTTAGGATTTTATGTAAAAAATTCAAAAAAATCAGAGGTGAACTCAATTCAAGATGTAGTAACATTATGTTTAGGTATAGCTTGTGATATTATAAGTGAAAAAACAATAAATGATATTAAGTTTTTAAATCCTACTGAATGTTGGAATAAATACAAAAAATTAATTGTGAAAATTGAAAATCCAAATTTTGAATATACTAAATTTGATTTGACTTATGAATATAAAAACAGTTTAATTGAATTAGGAACTAATACAATTGAAAAATTTATAGAAAATTTAGATCAAAAAGCTATGAACTTTGAATAATTATTTAGGAGTCCAATCAGTGAAACTTTTATTTGAATAATCTGCTGGTTTTCTAGAATTAAATAAATTAGTTTGACTTTTATATTCTTCCATTCTTTCTTTCAAGCTTTTTTCTTTAACATCTTGATCTACTTTTTGTATTTTAAAAGCCATATCTAAACTTGTATATGCTCCTGTTGAAACTGTGTCTTCTGCATATAATTTAGAATAATCGTTCAATGTTGCTAATCCATCATTTGGTTGCCACGTTCCTAAACCAAAATTTTGTTGAACTGGAATTATTTGACCTTCAAATGTTCCTTTATCAACACGGTCTTCGAATTTTCTGTTAAAATCATCGTTATTACCAATTTTTTCTTGAGGAATATTAACTTGTGAATCTCTATTCTTTTTCATCTTTTGATATTGTGACATTACATTTTCACTATTAAATGATTCATCATAACCATGTATTTTGTTTAATTCATCTAATTTATTTTTAAAAGTTCCAGTAGCACTTTCCTTGGCGGGAAATAATGATTCTACATCTTTTATTGCATCATCAAAATTATTTTTCAAATCAAAGTGTGTAGTCTTTTTATCTTTTTCTTCTAAAAAACTATCATAGTCTTTTCTTAAGAAAGGATTCGTTAAAACTTGATTAGCTATGATAACGTGATTATAAATTTCTTCATTAGAATCTGGATTTTTATCAGGGTGTAATTCTAATACATATTTTTTAAAGTTTTTTTTTATTTTAGCTTCATTTGCATCTTTAGATACTCCAAGAACATCATACAGATTTATTTTTAATTCGTTAAAATTAACACTTACTAATGGTTTAGACATTAATATACTTAATATAATAATATCTTTTTAAACTACGATACAATTCCTAATTAAATAAATATTTATTTATATAGTTATTAATATGATTGAAGGAACAATTTTAGGTTTAATGTATGTCCTAGGTTTTGGTCTAGGAATATTTGTATTATGTGGTTTGGGAGCATTAATAGTTTGTTTAGTTCAACATTGCAGACGAAAAAGAAACAACCAATTAAGAACTAACTTATTAGAAGCTACTGATTCAGTAGTTTAAAATGATTATTATAATAATTTTGTAATATTATAATAATGACAAAAATATCTTTTAAAAATAAAGTTGAAGGAAGTTTATTAATTTCTTCTTTATTAGAAACTTTAGGTTATTTCAACAGTAAATGGGAATTTAATTATGGAAATAAAATTGATACAATTAAAGAAGGTGTTATTATGAATTATTTTTTTATTAATCATTATCAAATGATGGGAAAATTAGAAAACATAGATTTTAAAGATTTAAAATCTTCAGATGATACTATTTTAATTTTTGCTACTGCAGAAGCTGTAATTAATGGAGGTGGTGAATTAAATTACATAAATGCTTATTTGAAATATTATGACTTACTTAAAGAAGAATCGAGACAATCTGGAGTAGTGACATTGTCATCCTTAGAAAAAATTAGAATGAATAAAAATATAAAAACAATAGAATATTCAACCAGTCATGGTGGTAATGGATGTGCTATTAGAACAGCACCAATAGGCTTGAAATATTATAATGATATAAATAAAGTATGTGAAGAAGCATTAGTTGCATCATTAGTAACTCATAATTATCCAATGGGATATTTAGGTGGTATAGTAACAGCATTATTCACAGCATATGCTGTTCAAGATATAAATCCATTTAAATGGTCAACAAAATTACTTGAATTACATAAACAAAAATTTTTCCATAAATTAATTAAAAAATATTCAGAAGAAGACGTAGATAAAGAAATTAATGAATATTTTCTTTACTGGGAAAAATACAATGAGGGTAGATTATCAAAAATGAAATATCGTATGTTGCCAATATTTTTAAATCCAAGCTACAAAGTAAATGATCTAACTAATTACACTAACATACAATATCTCACCAAAATGAAAGGATATGATAAAATGGGTGGTTCTGGTTTAGAAGCAGTAATTATCGCATATGATAATTTATTATTATCAGCTATTCCTAAGAAACCTAATTCAAAACAATTAGTAGAAATAGATATTAATAATCCAGAGTTTGATTGGGAAACATTATTATTCAATAATGTATTTTTCTTTGGAGATAATGATTCCATAAGTGCAATATCTGGCGGATGGTTTGGTGCATTAAATGGTATTGATAATTTTCCAAAAGATAAATTTAAAGAATTAGAATTTTACTCAAAATTAGAGAAAATAATCAAGGATTTTTAATATTATTGCATTTTTTCAACAGTTTCAATTAATGATTGAGCTGTTCGAGGACCCTCGTATACTTTTCTAGTATTACCTTTTTCAATGATTACAGTAGGGAATCCAGGGACTTCATAATCCATACACATTTTTTCATTTTTAGGGTCATCGCATTTAACGTCATATGCTTTAACATTAGCTAAATTATTTTTTGCTTTAACTTCGGCTTCGAATTTATCCCATTCAGGTTGGAATCTAATAGAATACCCACACCATTCAGTGTTAAAATTATATACTTTTACTTTGTTGTTTGTTTCAGAGAATTTTTCTTTAACTTCTTGTTTAGCACTAGATGCCTCATTTTTGTCAACTGTTGATTCGCCAGTGAAGATAGTAAAGTAGAAAATTACTACTAAAACTAAAATAATCAACCAACTTAATAAAGATAATCCATAATATTTATCTTGTAGACTTACCATTATAAATAACTAGAATATTTTTTGTGGGGAAAAAAATATTTAGTTTTTTAAAAATATTTTCTATTATATAATATATAATATGTCTACAATAGAAACTTTAATAAGAGCTTTAGATGGTACTGCAGATAAAGAAGCTGCTATTTCTAACTATTTAAGAGGAGCTGTTGGTTCTGCTACTGCCGATTGGTTAAACGTTGGTCCCAAAGGTGAATGCGCCTTAGGCCCTGCCGTTGATGGTGCTAAATGCGTTGCTGTAATTGAACAATGCCTCACTGGTGGTGATAAAGCTGCTTGCGTCGCTGCTTGGAAAGATTTAAAATTCGAAGCTGGTTTTGATGAATCCAGCATTGACGTAGGTATTGCTAGAAATTTATTAACTAAATTAGGAATCTCCGGTGATGTTGATGCTTGGGTAAAAGCTAACAGTCTCACTGTCGACCCTAGAGTAGTAACAGTATTAAAGAAACTCGTTAACAAAACATCCGGCGCTTCTGGTTCATCTTCTGGTTTCACTCTTGTCTCTGGTCTTGTCGCTCGTCCCGTATTCACTTTACTCGGTGGTGGTATGGTTGGTGGTGGCAACAGAAACAACGCTGTAGCTAACTTTGTCCAAATGTCTGACTACTTAAAAAATCAATATGTATTAGTCGGTGGTAGCCACGTAGCTCCTAGCTCAGTAGCTGCTTTAAGACAAAGCTTAAACCAATTAGAACAAGCTTTAACTGCCAAAGGTAAAGCTATTGATACAACTGACAAACAACGTATTGTTCAATTATTCGATAGCTTACAATCTACTGAAGAAAAAGCTATGAAAGCCGCTAAATACATGAACGAATTAAGAAGATTAGTAAATCATCCTAAATTCCCTGGCACAGGTACTGGTGATGTAACTGCTAAAATGATGGAAGAATTAACTAGCAAACATAGCGAATTACTCAAAGCCGCTGAAAGAAAATCATACAACTTACTCTCTATCTTAGAAACTATCGCTGGTGTAGCTGATGACGTAAAAGCCCTCAAAGCCAAAGCTGGTATTGTCTAAACTAATTAAATAACAATTATACTATGATTTACTAATTAAATCATAATATAAAGAAAACAATCTAATATTATTATAATGGGCTTAGGATTACTATTATTAGTTTCGGTTGGTAAAGAAAATATTTACTTATCATCCCAACCTGAAATAACATTCTTTAAAATGGCTTATAAAAGACATACCAATTTTTCCATAGAAACAATAGCACAATATTTCAAATCTACACCAGATTTTGGTAGAAGAGTAACAGTAAACTTGTCAAAAAATGCAGATTTATTGGGTCAAATCCATTTATATGTTGAATTACCTGATATAATCAAAGAAAATCATTCTGTTTTAGAAACAGGAGTAAAAAAATTTGCTTGGACAAAAAAAATAGGACTTGCTTTAATCAATTATGTAGACTTAGAAATAGGAGGTGTTTTAGTTGACCGTCAATATGGCGATTATCTAAACATTTGGTATGAACTTGTTCATAATTTAGGGATTAAAAAAGGATTTAATAAAATGATAGGTAATGTTGATATAGTAACTGATTTTACAAATGGTAAAAGTTCAACTAAATTATACATTCCATTAAATTTTTGGTTTTGTCAAGATTCTGGATTAGCATTACCAATTATTGCAATGATACATAATGATATCAAAATTCATGTTCAATTTAATGATTTCAATAAATGTTATCTACAAACACCAACAAATTATATAAAAACTGCGGAACCATTTACTTTATTTAAAAAGGATGAATTAATAAGACAGCAAGTTGGTTCTAAAATAGCTATTGGAAGATTTGTATATTTTGATTCAGTAAATGGTAATTTATATTACAATAAAATTAAAGACGATTTTTTAATCCCAATTACTGAAAACGATGTAAATTATGTTATAACTGGTGATGAATCAAAATTTCAACAGAATATTAGTACTGATGGAATAGTAGTTGTTGACGAAGATTATTTTAGATTAAATACTCCATCAATTCAAGCAGCATATTTATTAGTAAATTATATATATTTAGATAATGAAGAAAGATTTGTATTTTTGAATAATGTTCATGAATATCTAGTGCCAGTTATTCAAAATATACAAGAACAAACATTTTATTCAACAAATATTCTTTATAAATTACCATATGTCAATCCAGTAAAAATTCTATTTTGGAGAGCACAATTAGTATCCAATTATAATAGCAATGATATATTTAATTATACGTTAGATCCCTTAGTATCTGAAACAAATAAAATAATAGAAAATGAGTATCTGGTAATTAATTCCGTTAATAGAATGGAATTAAGTAAACCAGAGTATTATACTAATATACAAGTATATCAAAATAAATTTTCATCACCTCAAGATGGTATTCATATGTTTTCTTTTTGTATAAATCCTTTAGATTATCAACCATCTGGTTCATTAAATTTTAGCAAAATAGATGATGCTTATGTACAAATAAATTCTAATAAATTAATTAATTATCAAAATCCAATTACTATTCGTTCATATGGTATTCAGTTAAATTTATTCCGCGTAATTGATGGATTAGGTGGCTTAGGATACTATTTATAAATTAATCTGTCCATGCTAATGAGGACATACCACTCATTATTCTAATAATTTGATATTCTTTTACTATAGTTTTCAAGATAACTGGTTTAGTTACTACTTGAGAATTATTTGTTGATTTAACAACAACATCATCCAAAAGTGAAAAGTTTAAATGGCCAGAAGGTTGATTTTCTAAAGGGTATAAAGCAAAAGTATATCCATAATAACCAGGATCAATCGAATTAAAATATTTTTGATAAGGAACAACAAGATTGAAGTAATCGCTTTCTATTTCTCTAAACAAGTCACCCCCACCTGCTTTAATATTCATTGTTTCAATAGGTGATATAGGTTTTTTAGTTATTTCATATTTATACAGTTTTGAAAAATATAAATGCAGATTATTAATATTATCAGTCAAGTCACTAAATCTTGTTTGATATTTACTATCTAAATATAAACATAATTCTATATCTTGTTTTGATAAAATAGGTGAATTCATAAATTGAATATATCTATTTGAAGTTTTTAATTTAGCTTCTAGTAATATCTTTCTTAAAATTTCAAAATCAGAAGCATTTTCTTTTCCTATTTTATCTGTGTAAACTCCTACTTTGATGAATTCTAAATATAAAGCTTTCTTTGTAATAAATTCAGTTTGCCATACATCACGTTGAATAGTTGATTCATAAAATACATTATCTTTAGAACCAGTTATTTGAGTTATAAAATAAATATCTTTTACTAGATTCTTAAATATTAATCTATTTGTTGTTGATACTTTATCTAGAATATTATTGGGATATTGCTTATATCTTTCTATTATATATTCATGTTGATTTTTGGCAAATAAATCTCTTTCATTAGTATCTAATAAAATTCCATCAATATTGACTTGAACATTAATTTCAGGAGGATTAATTACTTTGTATTCTTCACCTATTATATATTTCAAATTATTCATTTTAAATTTCATAGATACATCTGTATATGGTAAAGCAATTAATGGTAGTGATAAAGAAGATTCATATGAGAACCAAAACTCTAATGGAACAATTAATCTCATCTTACCTTCATGGAGATACATTTTTGTCACTTTATCAATCATATTTTTTTTATTGGGATCTTTAGTAAATTGATATTGGGTATTTATAATATCTTCATTTAATATTTCTATACTTTGATCACCAATCATAAATTCGATATATTCAAATAATTTTTTATACAAGTCTTTGTCAAAAGCTACTTTTTCAGTTACGGTTGATGTTATTTCTATTGTTGATGCTTCAACTGGAATCAAATCTGGATTAGCTACTAATGTTTGATTTTCATATGCTTTTTCTAATTTAAATGTTCCATATTTTGAGATAAGTGAATAATGATTTTTGCTAGTTAATTGGAATGTGAAGTCATCATCATTAAAAATATTATCTTCACGAATAAATAATTTATAACTAGTTAAACTATTACTTTTATAAAGATCAAATGGAATATAAGTTTTTTGAATCATATTTGCATTTACATTAAAATAAGTTTGTCCAGTATCTCTTACTGTAATAGAGTTAATTGTAGTTAACAGTTCATTAGTTACAACACATAATGGGTTTACATAAATAATTTCACCAGTTAATAATTCAGAATTATTTATATAAACTTCAGTATTTATAACAGGATTTATACTTATATCAAATTTGTAAACAAATTGTCCTAACTCATTACCATAATTATCAGTTGCTTGTAAGTACCCGCTCTTATTTAAATCAAAGTCTTCAAATAATGTTATATTACATAATTGATTATTAGATGGTTTTCTAATAGAATCTTCAATAATAACTTGTTTAAAATTAATTTGTCCTGAAACATCTCCATATATCCATTTAACATTAATTATTTTATTATTTAATGAAAAGTTCGATATGTCAACAAACTTATTATTTATTATATAATAGTAATTTGAATCAAAAACTAAATTATTTGGAGTTGTAAAACTCATATTTTGTGAAATATCAACTGTTACATTAGTTACATTATAGTTGTTAATTACACCACCCAATGTATTATTGTGTATATTTTCATTTGATACATATAAGGGTACAATATATTGAATTTTTGTATCTTTTTTAATTACATCTGTAGATTTAATATAATTATAACCACTAATGTCATTTAAAAATGATGTTATAAATTGTTGTTTATTAGTGTCCTTATTATAACTGGAATCATAGTAAATAAAACAACTTGATATATCATTGTAAGGAACTACTTCATTAAATTCATACAAGAATAAATTTTCTTTTTGAATTATATTGATAGGTTCAGGAGGAAATTCTCCTACTTTTACATAATGAACGATATTTTTTATTATGTAGTTATCATCTAATTTACTATCAACAATTACATCTAATACATAATCACTTATAAATTTCAAATCAATCACTTGTACTTCATCATTAATCATAAAATTTTTCAATACATTTTGAAGATTGATGAAATTAGTGTAATCAACTAAAGGTTCATTTAATGTTAATCTGTAAATTTTCTTATTTGTAAATTCTATATTAGTTGCTTTAATTGTAACAATTACTTTGTTATTTTTGAAACTGTTTAATGAAGTATCAATAGAAATTATATTTGCTGAGTTATCTATTGTTTCAATTTTATAATATTTTGTATCATTGTAAAAATATGATGTATAGGCAGTTGATGATATATCTAAATTCACATTTAATTTTACAAGAGTTATATAAGTTTTACTATTAGATAAATCATAATCAAATACACTTACATTTGTTTCGGCTTGTAAATATGATTTAAGGGAATCTAAATAATTTAATGAAACTAAGTACTCATCGTATGTTGTAAGTTCGGTATTTTTATATTTTATTGTTGAAAAAGTATTCAAATCTATAGATGACACATCAATATTATATAAGTATCCTAAAAATTCAGCCGAACAATCATATGTTTTATATGCATTAACATTTAAATCATGACCAATATCAAAATCTTTATTATTATGAAAATGTATCTGATTGTTATTGACAATAGGATTATCTAAAGATATTGTATTATCTAAAACATTTTCACCATTCAAAAAATCTAATTTATATAATGTATAAGCTATAAAATTTTCATCATCAATACTTATTTTATATGGATATAATCCAGTTTTAGTATCTATTTTATAGTTAGCATCATATGGAATATCAGTGTATGTTAGATTAGTGGTAGTAGAAATAGGATAGTTAAATAAAGTTCTTATATTATTATATGATGTATCATACATTACATAGTTATTCTTAGTATCAACACCTTGCAAATCGAATTCATCTAATACTAAAGAAGTCTGAAGATTAGTTATTTGAGAATTTAAAGTTGATTGATTATTTAATCCTGAAATATTTGAATAAAGTTTATTTTTAATTAAGTTAATCAACATATCTGCAAAATTTTCGGTAGTAGATGTAAAATTTTTCAAATCGTTTTTATTACTAATTAACCAATCAGATAATTCAACTAATTTTTTGAGAACATCTAAGATGTTAACACCATAAACATATTCATTTATTTTATTATTTATAAAATTAGTTATTTCATTTCTTGCTTTTTGAATGTTTCTTGTAATGGTTATTTTAAATGGTGTAGAATTATATGATAAATCAAATTGATTATTTAGGATACATTTATCAATAACTTCATTATTATAATATAAACTTTTACCATCAAAAATAATGTCTGAACTAATATCAATAGCGAAACTATTTATATATGTTATTGGGTCTTCCCAAAATTTATCATATTTAAAGATAATATTCAAGTGTTCATAAATTTCTTCTTGATAATATTTAATTTTGTTGTATAGCTGGAATGAAAATAAATCAGATGTTAATATACTTGAAATATCTTTATACTCAGATTTTGTAAAATAAATAGCCGATGATTCAGAACTAATATCAATGTTATTAGAAGAATCGTATGTAGCAATAATATTACCATTTATTAAATATTCATTCTTTTCATTTTCAGGATTTGTTAATAATGACCATGTATTCCAAGTTTTCAATGGATTAAACAATACACTATGTTTGAAATTAGTGCTACTAATTATATTTTCTAATTGTGTTTCAATATCTTGTTGTATGGTTAATTCATCAAATAATTCAATCGAATGATTATTTACATAGAATACAGTTTTATCTAAAATTTCATTTTGGGTTTGGATTACTCGAACATTATCAGAATCATTGATATAAGTTGTTTTAATATTCAAGTTTAAATCTCCAATCGAAAAATTATCGCTCATATCAATAATATTATTATAACTGTTATCAATATAATTTAAATTTACATTCATATCATACAAATTATTAATACCAGAACGAATAGTTAGTTCAACAGGTAATTTAATTGATTCAATATTGAATGGTCTCTCGTAAAAATTATTACTAATTATTTTTTGATAATCATTTCTTGTTAATGTTTTAATGTAATTTATTTCTTTCGTATATAATGCATCAAATTCACCAGGATAATTATCTGTTATAAGGAAATATGATGACACGTCAAAATATACAGTACATTTGATATTTTTATCAATATATATATCTCTAATATCTATGTAATTAGATAAATCACCAACTTCTATTTCAACTGAAAAACCATTTGCAATTGTTTCAACTAATCCAATAACTTCTACATCAAATTTTCTCCATATGACTAATTCATTTGAAGGTAAAGTATTTACTTTTCTTTGTTTATAAATAGTAATATCTTTATAACTAAAAGTATTATCAATGTTTAAGTTAATTGGATAAATTTTATCCAAATAAAATTCTGAAGTGTAACTTTCAACAGGTGTGAATAAATATAATTTATTTGAATCATCTATTCTACATAAATGAGAAACATATTGTTCATTAATAGTTTTTTCTAATAATATATGATTTGATTGATATAAGTTTATAAAATCGTCGCTACTTGCAGCAGATAAAATATTACCTTTAAATACCGCTTTATTAGTTAATGTTCCATATTGTGATGAAATATCATAATTTGTAATTACAGAAGCACCTCCTACACTATCAATATTGTAAATATGATAAGTATCTTCGTTAACAATCGGTTTTAAGTAATTAGTTTTATCAAGAATATAATTTGAATATAAATATTGTTCATCACGTTTACTTAAATAAACTTTAACTTCAGATTGAGCAGGATAATTTTCTGGCAATCCTTCATATATATTAAATCCATCTGATAAAGTTAAATTAGAACCATTTTTCTGCTTAATAAATTTGATAATATTATTCAATCTAATTGGTTGTTCATAAAAGAAATCATATCCAGTAATATCATTTGAAATATTAAGTATTGGGTTGTTGAAACTACCATCTAAATAAGTATTAATTTTATTTTCGAAATAATTTTTTTGTTTTGGTAATTTTAAAACTCTAGTATATAAACTTGTATTAACTAAGTTTATATTTTTAATGAATTTACCATTATATTCAAAATAAATTTTAGTATCATCAGTAAAATTTAAAATATTACTTGACTGGTCAAATACTAAATTTTCCATATTACATGGTTGATAGGGATACTTAAATGTGACAAACATATTTGAACTTAAATCCAGATTATTTAAGGATGAATCTTTTATGATTAATTTATCTTGATTAATATTGGACACCCTAAAAAGGTTATTGCTTAAATCAAGATAATCACCTATATTTAATATGTAATTAAAAGGATTATAAAAAATATTGTTACTATTATCAAAATATAATTGAACATCATTTCTTTCTTCAATAGAAAAATTTGTTTGTGTTTTACTCATTACTAAATTATCAGAATTATCAATCATAAATTTGTAATCTGAAGTATCATTAATGTTAAATTCGACTATAGGCTCATAATTTGGTATAATAGGTAAATGATTATTTCTGAATAATAAGTAATAACCTAAATTATAAGTAAATATTTCATTATTTTGTTTAAGTAAAGAAGCTTCATATAAAAGAGTTTTGCTATTTAAGCCAACTATTTCAAAAATATTTTCATTAACCATAATTATATCTCCTGAAGTTAGAAGAGTTTTTTCATACCCTATTAAGTAATAAGTATTAGTAGGTGTAATATAAATTGGATTTTCTGTTAAAACAATATTTCTATTGCATCCATAAACATTGTAATTATCTTTTTCTATATATTCATTGATAATTACTTTATCTGAAAATATTTCTCTAACTTTAGCATAATATTTGTTAGAAGTTCCTATTAATATTAAATATTTCATATTATTTACGGATAAAGTTATTTCATTTCCATTGATATTTTTGTTTTCAACATACCCTAAATTTACTAAATCACTATACAATAAATCTGATGAGACATGATTATAATCTAATTTTTTAATTATATTTTTTGTTAATAAATTAGAACTATAATATGTTTGTTGTCTTATAATATTTGTAAATGAATTAGTGAAAAATAATTGATCATTCGATATATCAAGAATTTCATTTAGCACTTCTACTGTTTTACAATTATAACCTGATAAATCTCCAAGTAATGTAGTTGTATTTGTAATTATTTTTGGATTATTACCAAAAACTGTTTCATTAATATAAACTAAGTCGGAATAATTTTGATTTGAAACATCAATTTTCAAAGTCCATAAATAACCATAATTTGCAGAACCATCATATAATTTATATTTTTGTAATCCTTCTTTTGGTGTTAATGTGAAACTAGTAGAATTTAATAAAAAGTCTGTATTATTTGAAGTTATCCCAGATAGAGATATTACTCCATATAAATTACCATTACTTAAATCATTCGAATTGTAAGTTATAAAATCACCTCTACTATTGCTACTAGAATCTAAAAATTTAGGGTAAATCAAATTTGTATTTGATGTTAACACATATGGTTTAATAAAATTAATACCTGAAGAAACATCTAATTCTAAAATTAAGTCAAGTTCAGATTCAACATATGTTTTATTAAAGTTTTTAAAGTCTACACCAAAACTAGAAATTAGTTTAGCTTGTTCATCGAAAGTAATATTATTTGTTGTATCTAAATTTGGAACTATTGTTTCCGTGGAAGTAGTGTCAATAATAGATACATATTCAGACTTACGCTGTTTAAAATTTGATTCTGATACTAAATATAATCTTTTATCTAAAGCATTAGTAATAATCAAATCAGTTAATGTATATCCATTTGAAATATCACTAATAAAATACACTTTGTCATTGACATAATAATAGTTGTTATCAAATAAGTTATTTGTAGAATCGAAATAAATTTTACCATTTGATATATCCACATTACTACTCATATCAATTAATTTTAAGTATTTATTTGGATACATCCATAAATCAAAATTACCGGATAAATCTAAATTACCTGAAATATCTAATGATTTGAAATCACTCCCTTTCAATATATATTTACCTAATTTGAAATAATAATCATCATTATAATTATCTATAATAAATTGTTGATTATCATTAAATAATTTTATAGAATTATTACTAATAGTACAAGGAGGTAATACAAGAATATTGCTAATATCATATAATTTTACTGAAGAAGTGTCTACTACTAATGGATAATAAGTATTAGAAGAATCATATATACCATTAATAAATTTGTAATTAGAACTATCTAAATAAAGTTGTTCTGTTTTATTACCTGATTTATATATATTAGTTATGAATCCATTAATTATTTTTAAATCAGAAATGTTTATACTTGATTTAGGTGTGAATGTTTCAATTGTTCCAGATGAATCACCAATAATAGCATAATTTGAAAACTCTAATTCTTTAGTACCGATCAAAATATCATTTTTCCTTTGATAAAAATTATAATTAATCATTAAACTATTAAATGATAAATTTGAAAAACTATTTGTATCAACTTGGTAGACATATTTCGTATCGTTCTTACTTATATCTGAATGTGTACCAATATTTACAAAATGACTGTTTTTATATACTTTAAAATCTTCATTAAATGAATCAAAAGTTTGTAAATCAATAATTAATTTATCATCAGTTAAGATATAATTACTTGAAGTGTCTAAATACGTTGTAAAAATAAAATTATTATTACCAAATTTAACTGGACCTAAATAGTTAAAAATTTCAAGATCAAATTCATTATTTATATTTTCAAAATATTCTGTAATTATTTTATTTTCATCCTTAATTTCAAATAATCCTTCACCGGAAGTAAAATTATTATTACTAATATCTATTTGTATACCATTAAAATAAATTTCATTATTTGAAGAATCTTCAATGGGGTATAAGGTTTCTATAGTATAATTTGTAATTGTTAAAAGATTTGCATTGATGGTATTTTCTAATTTATACTTGTAATCATATTTTTCTTGATATTGGTTATCATTTAAAAAATCATATAACTGTAGATTATTATTGACATAGGTTACATGTTCGGTTAATACAGTAGATACATTTTTCAAATAATTAGTTAAAGAATCAGATATTTTATTGTAGGGTTTATAAATATCTTTAATCTGTTTTATCATGATATAATCAGAATCAAGCCTAAATTTATTTAATCCAATACCATTATTTAATTGTGTATTCGTTAATTCGTAATATTTAGGAGCAAGTACTGAATAGTTTTTATAATCCATACCACTAAAAAATAATAATTTTATATCATTAATCAAATCAATATTATCTAATATTTCACTTGATGTTTTACCAATAGTTTTAATATATTCAAACATATTTTCTATTAAATTTTTATACAAGTTGGTTGAATCTTCTAACAATCTTATTAAATTTGAATATCTGTCTGAATTGACATATAAATTATCAAAATTCTTTATAAATAAACTGATAGTATCTTCTTTTGATTTATAAGGTGTAATATTTAATGGATCATATACAACAGGTATATATGTGGTTCCATTTCTATAAAATTCAGATGGATTTATAGGTAAAATTTTATTAATTTTATAATTATTTATTTTTATACTTGTTGTATATTCTGTTGATGGAATATTATTAAAAATATACAAAGGTAAAGAATAGTTTTTAGTTGTTTTAAAAATGATTGGTTGTTGATAAAATGATTGATTTAATTGAAATTCTTTATTGTCATTCTTTGGATTATCTATATGATTTAATATATTAAAAAGATTTGGTGTAACAATCGAACAAGAATATAAATCCCATGTATAGTTTTGGTATTTAGACATATCTTCTTTAATAATAAAATAAGTTCCATTTGATTTAATTGGAATAAACTTTTGTTTGCCAATAAATTTTCCATTGTATGAATTTGAAATTAACCAATAAAAGTTACTTGCAGATCTACCCGATAAATTAACAATGTATTTATCATCCAAAGTTTGTATAGTAACATTAGACCCATTAACATCCAAATTTAAACTTAAATCGTATTCAATTAATTCAATCTTAGATGTATTATCATAATTTATGTTGAGTTCTTGAATAATATAATTATTGGAAATATCAACATTTATTCTTTCAACAGTATTATCTGTTTTTAAAATACATAATTGATAAAAGTTAGATTGATCTAAATTAATATCAATTAAGATTTTATTATCAAACAAGTTATTAGTTTTAATTATAGAATTGCTTAAGTCATATAAACTAATTTTATTTGTAGAAATGTTAGAACTATTTATTTTAGTATTACTTAAATCATAAATGTCACATATTGGTACTAATATTTCTTTGACTAATTTAAGTGTAATTTCATTTTCATTAACAAAATCTATTTGACTATCTTCAAAATACAAGTAAAGATTATTATCTTTAAATTTGTATTTTTTAATTTCAGTAAAATTACCATTTAATTCAATATAAATTTTATCATAAATATTTTTATTCCATGTTTGAATTGTGAGTAATTTATTAGTTTTATCTAAAGTTAAATCAGTAAGGACAATAATATCGGTTATTTCTAAATTAGAATTTTCTATAAAATTTTGATAATTTTTAGCTTCTAAGTTTCCATAATCAGTACAGTTAATAATATTTTTAGAAATATCACTTATAAATTCTGCTGAAATATCAACAGAGCCATAAAAAGATTCACAATTGACTGTATTTATAAATTCTTGACGAATGATATCTAATCCAATATCTCTTTGTAAATTTATATTATGGAAGAAAGTTAATTTCTTTGATACTTCATTATAATCATTTAATTCAAAGAAAACATTTTGCAAAGGACTGATATTAGTTTTATCTAATTTGTAATTATCCAAATTATCAGCAGTTCTAAAAAAGAATCCAACATTGATTTTATTTCTCCATAAAACTAAAAAGTGATAGTTGTCAAAGATATTCAAGTTTATCATGTTTTCAGTTAATAAATATGCAAGATATAAATATAATAAATCCAAATCTACTGGTTGTATATATAAAGCAGCATCAAAGTTAGACCAGTCATCTTTAAGATTTGGTATTGTTAATTTAGATGAATAATTATTTTCATACAAATCAGATATTTTACTTTCTAATGTATCTATACTATTTAAATCATAATAATCATCAAAACATATATTTTTTACTTCGTTATTTAAAAATTTTTCTAAAAATACTTTCAACGTACACCATAATTTTTCTTTATCTATAATTTCTATTTGATTATATAATGCTCTGATATTAATTTCACATTGATTATATTTTTCTTGAAAATATTCAAAAATTTGCGATTGAATTATTTCATTATCACCATAAGAAGTGCTACGATAAATACCAAATCTTTTAGACCATTCAAGAAAGAAATTATATTTACCTATTTTAACATCATTATTAACTAAATTATTAGTACCTAATTCGTATTTTTTCCAAAAAGTGAAAGATTTAACTTCTTTTGTAAACAAGGGATATAAAGATTGTAAAATGAAGAGAATTAAAGTTGAGTTATATTTTAATGAATTATATTTATATGTTTCAACATCTAATCCTTTATTAATTGCATAATTTAAAGCAAATTCACAATCATAAATAGGATTATTAATTTTATTACCATCGGATAATAAATATTGACGAATTTCTTCATCAAAATTAAATAAATCTTTATTTTCGTAATAAACATTATAATTTACATATCTGGAAAAAATAATTTTATCAAATTTATCTCTTAATTGTTTAGCTAAATTAATTTGTGAAACTAATTTTGTAAAATAATTAAAATCAGATTTTTCATTTATTAATCTTAACCAAAATTCATTCCATTGATTAAAATATAATCTTAAAACAGGAATTAATTGATTTAAAGTTGAATTTTTCATACCCATAACGGCTACTTCCAGACCATAATTTTCGGATGTTATAATTTCAAAATCTTTTAATAAAACTTCTTCTAATTTATCACCATTAATTATATTATAATATGCATCATTTTTTGATAGATTAAAATAATTTTCAGGAATTAAATAATAATGGTCTGATGTTGATTCATAAAAAAGATATGTTTTTGTTCCACTATATAAAACACTAAGCTCATTTATTTCAAAAGGTATAGCAGATATATCTTGTGTTGTTTTTATACTTTTTATTACATCAAAAAAAGGAATATCGATAATAAAATGGAGTCCATATAATAAATCTGCCACTTTTTCTATTTGAAATTGATGAAATGAATCAAACTTTTTAGGTCCAACATTTTTTAATATTTGTTCAATTGTAAAATTTGTATGCTTTCTATAAATTGTTTTAAAAAACGTAATTTCTGGGTTTAATATTAATGGTGCATCTTCTAATCCAATTGTTAACAATTGTATTAAACCTCCTGGCATATTATTAATCATATTAGATTTTATTCTTCTAAAATAAAATATCGTTTATTTTAATGTACTATTTATTTGTAGTAACATTAGAAGATTGTCCATATAGTAGTGCTGCTATAGAATTATTAAATTCATTTAAAATTAAATTTAAAAATTTAATAGTTAAAAGAATAGAAAAAGATAAATATAAAACTAATGAAATACAAACTTTCCCTCAAATTTATTTGAAAAAAACACCATCACATGATTCATTATTATTGGGTGGCTATTCTGATTTAAAAGAATTTATAGATTCATTTATAAATAAAAAATATGATGAATCTACTGTAGAAAATTTTAGAAGAAAATATAAATTTTGGAATAAAAAATCTATTCTAAGATTAATCGAAATTATCAATAAATAAAATTATTTATAATTAATGAAATTATCAATAAATAAATAAAACTAATTAATTATTAAGCATTGGTACACCATTTTTTACAACACCAACTACTTTAGATTTAAGATCATAAACATTTCCTTTTTCTTTATTTTCGTAAAAATATTGAATACCATCAATATTAACGGAACTTAATAGAACTTCATTACTAAAATCTTTATTTTCTACTTGTTCTTTAATTAGTTTCTTTTCTTTTTCATTCAAATATTTTTCTTTCATTTCAGAGAAATCCAGTCCTTCGCCATTGCAAATCGTTTTCAAAAAAGTTATTTTTTCTTCGATTAAAGAAGAACTAAAATCCTTTTTAATTCTTTTCAGAGATTCTTTCACTTCATTATCTATTTCCCCGAGCAAAGAATTAATTTTAGGATATATTTCTTTAATACTGTCTGATGTTTTCATTATAAGTATAATTTAAAATGAAAACATATATATTTCAAATTTTTTATAAATTAATCAAATTATTAAATACTATGTACTAATTATTATATACTATGATTCCAACAGAGTATTTCTTTAGAATCAACTTGTATATAATCAGCCATTCTTTCACATTTTAAGCATTTATCTTTTTTATTAGAAGTATATAAGTCAAAAACCAAATTGTTCAATCGGGTTGTTTCTGTTGTAATTATATCTTTTCCTTCTAACAAATTCTTTATCCCCATCGACATGTCGATTTGTTCTATTTTTGAAATGTTCATCTCTTTTAATTGATGAATCATTTTTTCCAGTTCTTCTATTTGTTGTATTTCTACATTGTCTTGTTGTATCATTGTTTTCTCTTTCTTTTTCATTAATAGGATATAGATAATTATGAATTTTATTTTTATTCAATTTTTCATAATTATTTTGTTGATGATTATTTAATGCATTATCTAATGTATCTTCTAATATTTTATATTCTAACATATTATATTCTAATGTATTATTTATATTGAGATCATTAGTTTGGTATGATGTATTGATGATGCCTAACTGTTGCTCGTGATTGTAATTTTCTATTAGTTCTTCTAGTTGTTCAGAATCAATTGTAATTTCTTCAAAACAATCGATTAAACTTTTATCCAACATCATATTACAATCCTTAGCCAAGTCGTAAACAGTAGTAACATACATTAATAATCCAGTAATATATAAAATAATACAATTAAAAGAATATTAAACAATTTTTTTAGACCAGATATTTTTCGATGAAATCAATCAAGTCTTCACCATTTAATAATGGTTTTAATTTGTAATTGAAAAATCCAAATAATTGTTTTCGTTCAGGATGGTTTTCTGTTTTTAATTTATCATAAACTGTTTTGTATGTTTCATTATTTCCATATTTTTTTAACATTAAATCTGTGTATTTTTTAGTATCTCTTGTGAAAGGAATACCTAAATACATATCAGTTTCTTCTAAATCAGTGAAAAAATCAAGATTCAATTTAGCATCAGCTTTGCACTTTTCAAAATTTACTTTTAACTTGAAACTTTGTAATGTGTCAACTAACGTGATTACTAAGGGGTCTTTAATATTTTGATTAATTATTTTAAGATAAATATCATCAACATATATATTGATTTTGAAATCTTTACCAATAGTAAAGAATTCTTTTGTCATAAATCGCCATCTATGAATGATTTCATCCATAATTAAACTGAAAACAATATTAGAAGATGGAAATCCAGTAGGTAAACCTTTCTTATAATTAATTTGTTTGTCTTTGAAATATAGATTTCTGTTTTTAAGAATATACATATATTGTTTAGTTAGAGATACGGCTAATTTTTCTGTTGTTTTTCTAGCTAAACTAGATTCAATTAAATCTTCAATAATGTCATATTCACATGAATCGAAAGCTTTTGCGATATCAATTAAAATTACATTATTTCTACTTTGAGTATTCTCGTCAGCTACTTTAATTGTAGAGTCTGTCATACCTTTTAGTAAATTAGATTTAAAAATAGAAGTATCCAAATCTTTAACTATTGAAAATACTCTTAGACACCATAATCTATCAATTAATTTTAATGGTTTGGAATGCACCTGAATAAAACGATAATTACCTAAATCCATTTTATTCTTATTCGCATCTTTAACTTTTTCAGATACATAAACTTTATTAATTTTATTCATTGTTTCAGTATTAATTTTATTGTAACGATATAAATCATTCATAGCTATGTAAGATATTTTAATGTCATCTTTGCTTAATTCATTTTTCTTCAGTCTAACTTCCTTTTCTAATTTATTTGTGTAAGAAAAATTACCTAATACTCTAATATCATTATATCTTTCTTCAATACTCTTTTTAAATTTTTCTAGAATATCTTTTGAAATATTTGTTAATGGTTTTAGTTCATTAACATCTTTATCAAAATTAGTTTCACTTCCCCATAAACTAGTTAGATAATTCGCAAAATCATCTGCATTAAGATTATCTTGTGCAACAGGTTGATTAATATCTTGTGCAACCGGTTGATTAATATCTTGTGCTGGTAGAATAGATTCAGGAGATTCAATAGCTGGAATATCAATTGTAGTAGGCGCTAAAGGTAACTCTATCGCTTGTGGAGGTATTGTAGTTTCATCTATTAAAACTACTTCACAATTTGATAATACATTTGTATTATCTGATATTGAATTTTCAGTTAAATCCAGGTTATTTTCAGTACTTTGACTCATTTATATCATTAGTTTTAATTTAATAAAGAAAATAACTCAATTTTTTAATAATCACAATTACGATATGAAATAGGGAAGGGGACTGTATCTTTAATATTTTCCATACCAGTATATAACATTGTCATACGGTCAAAACCAAGACCGAATCCGCCGTGAGGGACGCTTCCAAATTTACGAAGGTCTGTATAAAATTTCATTGGTTCTTCTGATACTCCTTTCCTTTTCATCATTGCTAACAGTTTATCATAAGAATCTTCCCTCATTGAACCACCAATTAATTCTCCAATTTTGTAAGGCATTAGAAGATCAAAATTATGGCAGATTTCAGGATTTTCAGGATCTTGTTTCATGTAAAAACTTTTGATAGCAATTGGCCAATGAGAAACAAATACAGGACCATTAAAATGTTCAGTTAAACAGTTTTCTACTTCAGAAGAAAGATCTTCTCCGTATTTAATACTCTTACCTTTTTTTTGAGCAATTTTAATTGCTTCATCATACTTGACACGATAGAAATTAGTAGAAACAATAGTTTCAATACGTTCTCTGAGCCCTTTGGAAACAAATTTACTTAGATTGTTAATATCTGCATCACAATGTTCAAGTAAATATTTTCCAACATATTTAATATAATTTTCACCAACTGACATTAAATCATCAAGATTAATGAAACATGCTTCAATTTCTAGATGCGAAAATTCAGAAAGGTGTTTATTAGTGCTTGAATGTTCACTACGGAATGATTTGTTTGTTGTATATACCGAACCCAGAGAACAAGCAATAGCTTCTAATTGAAGTTGTGAACTAACAGTTAAATATACTGGTTTACTAAAATGGTCAGAAGCCCAATCATATTTATCCGTAGGGAACTTTTCTAATTTATTTGTTACTAGATTTTTAACTTCTTCCATTTCAAAAGGAAGTTTCTTTGGAAAAGTAATATCACGTTCAGTTACTTGAAATACACCTGCCCCGCCTTCGCATTCATTAACTGTCATAATGTTTGGATCAAGATGAAGATAACCTTGTTCTTCAAAGAATTTATGTGTAGCGTGACTGATAGCAGATTTAATTCTAAAAACTGATCCAAATGTAGATGTTCTAAATCTTAGATGATTAAACCCTCTTAAATAATCAAGAGACATTTTTGATTTAGAAAGGGGGTAATCAGTAGGTTCACAATGTCCAAGAACTGTAATCTTATCAGCTTGTAATTCAAACAATTGACCTTCAGCTGGTGATTTTACCAGTTTACCTTCAACTGCTAAAGAACTACCAACATTAAATTTATCTGAACCATTTACAATTACTTGAATACCATCTGGGTGTGAACCATCATTTAATTTAATGAAAGTCAAATCTTTTTGAGATCTAGATGTAGTAACCCAACCTTGAACAACAATTGTAGCTTCAAGATATTCCATATATTTAACGAATAATTCGGAAATGCGCATTAGTTTATTAGATTATTAATAAACTAATTTTTAATACAATTTTTTATATATTTATCTCTCTCTCCCGTGAAAAAATAGATATCTATTTTAATAGATATTATAAAAAACATATAAGAAAATAAAATCTATAGATAGATATATATAATGTCAGATAGAACTGAATATAAATGTAATCATTGTAATAAATTATATTCGTCATATAAAAGTAGATGGTTACATATCAAAAAATATCATACGAATGATGTAGTAATAACTATGGAAAATGAAGGAATAATAAATATTAAATGTGATAAATGTAATTTTAAATGTTCTAATTTAAAATTGTTAAAAGAACATAATACAACTGATTGTAGACCATCTGTTAATAGTAATAATATATATAAATTTAAAGCTGATACATTAGGCAAAAATAAATATAAAGGGAATAACGGAGGTGATATTTATATCATTCAAACGGAATTTAATTTAAAGGGTTATTATAAAATTGGAATTTCAACTAATTTATATCAACGTCTACAGCAATATAGATGCGGTGCCGTTTTAGAACCCAAATTACATTATTATTATCCTTGTAAAAATATAAAAGATGCTGATAAAATTCTAAAAGAAAAACTATCTAAATTTAATATTAAAAGAGAAATTTATAAAACAGATAATTTAATCGAAATAAGAGAAATAATAAAAACAATTCAAAATAAAATGAATTCAGAAATATTAGAAATAGAACCAGAAACAAAAGAATGTGAAATACAATCATGTAATTATTGTGATATTTATTTTACAAATTCACTTGATTTAAATATTCATATAAAAGAAAATCATAAAGAAATATATGAGAATGTAATAAATTATGGTACTACGACAATGAAGAATAATCAATGTAAATATTGTAACAAAATTTTATGTGATAGAATGTATAGATGGAAACATGAAATAAAATGTAAAAATAAAATACTGGAAACAAATCAAACAATCGAAACAACAAAAATTATTGAAGAAATGAAAAAACAAAATAATGAATTAAAACTTATCTTAAAACAAGCTTTAAAAAATAACATTGAAATTTAAAAGTTTTTGATTAATTCAGATAGTACTTCATCTTTCATCAATTCATTATTACCAGATGAATATTCAACTTCATCTTCCATATTTTTATCTCCATACACAGAATAATCTGCACCAACTTTAATTTCAGGTAAAACTACATAATAATCAGGCATTATTTTGGTTCTATATGATTCACTACTAGAAATCATAGCTTCGTGAACTTTTTCACCAGGTCGTTTTCCAATAACTTTAATTTGGCAAGTTGAGTCAACACATTTTGCTAATTGCATAATATTATAGCTTGGTAATTTAGGAACAAAAACTTCACCACCTTTCATAATAGATGCACTGTTTAACACAAATGTAATTGCTTGTCTTAATGTTAATGTAAAACGTGTCATCTTTTCATCAGTTACTGTGATTACTCCCATTTCTTTTTGTTTTAAAAACAAAGGTACAACTGAACCTCTTGAACCAAATACATTACCATATCTTAATACAGAAAAAATAGGACCATCTTTACCAGACATCATATTCCCATAAATAATTAATTTTTCAAGACATAATTTAGTAGCACCATATAAGTTAACTGGACTTACACATTTATCAGTAGATACACCAATTACACGAGGAATTTTATTAAATATAGCTGATTTAATTACATTTTCTGTTCCATTAATATTAGTCTTAATCGCTTCAAAAGGATTATATTCAATAGTATCAACCTGCTTCATTGCAGCCGCATGAAATAGAACATCTACACCTCGTGTAGCCATAAGTAATCTATCATAATCTCTAACATCGCCAACAAAATATCTCATACAAGGATATTTAGATTCAGGAAATTTTTGTTTCATAGTAAACTGTTTAAATTCATCTCTTGAAAATATAATTATTTTTCTTGGTTTATATTGAGTAAGTAATACTTCTGTTAATTCATTACCAAAAGAACCAGTTCCACCGGTAATAAAAACAACTTTGTTATTAACTAAATCAGCAACATTAGGTAATAATGTATCAATCATATATTATTACATAATTAAAAATATTACTTTAAAACTAATTTTGTAAATATAGTAAGACTTCTCTATAAGTAAAATCATAATTTTTAAAATGTTCAACAATTTCAACAGATTTTTCATAATCTTCTAATCTATCAACAGAAACCTTTACATATTTCATTTTATCCTTATCAATATTTTCAGGTAAATATACATATTGTCCAATATTTATTATTCCATCATATTGTTTAGTTTTATTTAAACAACCTGTAACATGTTCTCGGAAAGCTGGGTCATTGTTGTTATTCCATAAATATTTAAGTGTTTTAAAGTTAAAAACCTCAATACCAGAACCTTCAGGAGTAACACCTAAATCATTATGATTAATAATATAATCATAATTGCTTCCTTTAAAAAATTTGACCATATCATTAATCATTCCAGGATCAACGAAAGGACAATCGGATGTAACACGGACTATTATTTCATCATCTTCGGTAATATTATTAAGTAAACAACATTGATAAAATCTATCGAGAAGATCGTTTTCTGAACCTCTAAATACAGGAACATTATTTGATTTTAATAAATCTTCCAGTTTATCGTTTTCTAAGTTAGTTGATGTAACAACAAAAACATTATCAGCTATACTTTTTTTACATCTATCATAACACCATAGGACAATTTCCTTGTTTAAAAGTTTTCTCATAACTTTTCCAGGTAAGCGTGTTGATCCCATTCTAGATTGAATTATTACAGTTATCATTGACATAATAACTGGAATAATCTTTAAATATTAATTATTCAAACATTCCATTAATAGAATAAATTTGTGCATTATTAAATTTGACTTCTAATTTAACTTTATCAATAGGTATTTCTGATATTTTATTCCAAGACAATTCTTGATTAAAACTATTTAAATTACTAATTTGTTCAAAATCATTGAAAGAAAATCCAGGAATTATATTATTTGAATTATCAAGTAATTGAACTTTAATATACCCATTATTCATCATTGTAAAGTTTAATAAAATTTTCTTATCATTAAATTTGATTAATTTTGTAGTAAAATTACTTTCCTGATTATTTTTTTCATTAGTTGCCATAGTATACCTATTTTTTTCTAAAGTATAAACTGTAAGTTTTTCATTATAATAAAAATAAAAATGTAATTTATCATTATGTTCATAAGGATGATTTGCAGAAAGAGAATATGGATGCCCAGTTGAAGGTAAAGATAAAAAGTCTCCAATATATTTGAAGTTAATTGAATCAAATGAATAAACTAATGAAAAATTATTAAGATATGCCATATTATTCAATTTTGGATTTTTAACGATAGGTTTTATCTCTCTCTTTATCACAATCTTCTTTCCAATTTTTGTTATAGTTTTACTATTTTTATTTACACTTCTTGCTATTTTTGTGGTTCTATTTGCTGCATGTAATTTTAATAATAATAAATTTTGTTTATTTGGACTAGTTCTCTGAATATTACTTTTTGTGTTTTCCGGTGGTGGTGCATTTAAATGATTGATTTTAATTTGTGATGTATTTAACGGTTGTGAAACTCCAACAAAAGGATCTCTACCATTTGGATTTATAAAAGGTAAAATACCGATTGTAAAATTAGTTTTATCCAATTTATAAAAATTACTGTAATAAACATTATTATCTAAATGATTATATCTATTTCCTAAATTAATTAAATTAAAAGGAGACCAATTAATTAAATCTTTCGAAGTACAATATTGAATAGATCTTCTTCCTCTAGAAATATTTGCTCTTTGATATAAAATATATAAATCATTGGCTGAATCATAAATAACAGATGATAATGAATCAAAAACACTTAATCCTCCTTTCGATTTATTAATATCTTTATAATTATCATCAAAATCACCATAAAATCCATCAGTTCTACCAGGATGTAAACCAGTAATTATTGGTAAATCTTTATTTTGACAAATTAAATTTGTATTTTCTAAATTAAAAAGATGTAATCCATTAGCATAATATGGACAAGGGGAAGTATAATCATATATTAATCTAAAATAACTTTTGATTATAGTGCTTTTCATGATACTTGGATTACATAACATTTTACTTTTGGCATGATATGCACTAAATTCTCTATTAAACATAAAATTCTCTCTTGAATTATTCCCTCTGTGTTGTCCTCCAATACTTCTAATAATATTATTTTTATCCTTAAAAAAATACATGTTATGACAAGCAACAAATTTTCTTTCGTTGAAATTTTTATCTAATCTAGGATTCAATGGGTCTGATAAGTCATAACGAATAGTTCTTTCATAATCTGGATTGATACCTTTAGGTGTCCATATTCTTGCATATAAATATTTATCGCATATACTCATATAGTGTAGTGTTGGTAATGTAATTTTTTTTTGTTCATTAAATTTACAAATGTTAAAAATTACATTAGACTTTTTCTCTATAACATCTTCAAATAATAAAATCATATACTTTAAATTAGAATTTTAATATATTTTAATCTAATAATTCGCTTTGGATGAGTTTTGTTCCAATTGAATAAATTTTAAAATTAATACCGATTATTTCGAGTTTAACTAATTTATTAGAATAAACTTCTGTATTTTTCCATGATAATTCATAATCAAATGAATCAAAATGTCCTTTCAATGTTTCAAAATCAGAAAAAGAATAACCATCAATAATATTTCCGTTGATGTCTTTTAATTGAGCACTAACATAACCATTATTAAAAATAGTCATATTTATTTTTATCTTGTTACTTTCAAAAAATAATGGTTTAAATTTAATTAATTTTTCTTCATTTTCAATTAAAAGATAACTAAATCTATTTCGAGGTAAATTATATACACTAATATTTTTTGTATTTTTATTGAACATATAAAAATAAAAATTATTACCATTAATTAAAGGTTGACCAATACACATCCAATTAGAATAGTATTCATCAGTTTTCATTTTTCCAATAAAGTTCCAATTTATACAATCAATAGAATAAAATAATACTAAATGTTGTTCATTTTTAACTTTTGAAAGTGGTATATTTTTATAATTTATTGGTAGAATAGCTATAAAAGTATCAAATCCTTCTATTTTAAAAAAATTTCCATAATAAATGTTAATATCCATTATATTAAATTCATTACCTAATTTTATTAGATTAAAATCAGACCAATCAATTAAATTAGTAGATGTTGAATATTGGATGTATCTAATATCTTTTCCTAAATTTGCACGCTGATATAAGTAATATGTTTTATTTTTCTCATTATATAAAATATTTGTTGTAGAATCAAATACAGTTAACCCATTTTTTGCCTTTTCTAAATTTATACCATCTGAGTTAAAATAATTACCATCATATCGTCCATTTTTAATTCCAGAAATAATTGGTTTATCTATAACTTCTTTAAATATATTATCTTCATATTTAAATAAATATAAACCATTCCCATAATATGGACAAAAAAAAGTAGGGTCAATAAATTTATGTCCATAATTTTTATATGTTCGATATTTTATATTATAATCTTTACAATTTAAATATTTTATATTAGTTTCATATGATTTATAATTTTTATTGGTAGTATTGTTAAATTGACAAATATTCAAGTCTAATAAGGCTTGACCTCCAAAACCACAAATGTTATTATCAAAGTTAAATAATCTAAAATTATGACTTGCTCTTCCTAATTCTAGTTTAAAACTTTCGTCATTTTCAATATGTGTATAGTTTTTTATCACAAATCTTTTAGTACATTCGTGTTCTGGTTGTGGTTTATCATGTATATCTCTATAATATATATAATTAGTATTATTTTGACAAAAAACAAATGGATACCCAATATTTTTCCCTATATCAATATTTTTAATAAATGTAAATGTATTTGGATAAATATTATTTATATTTACACTTGATAAGATTTCAATATCCTTTTTTTTTATAGAAGATTGTTTTTTTTTTATTAAAAGAAGTTTACTCATATATAAGTATTTACAAAAATTTTTTATTTAATATTGTAATGATATCGGACGAAAATTATTTATTATATATAAATAATTTTATAGAAACTGTTTATCAAAATTATGATAAAAAGGATATAATTATTAATAGTTTAAAAAAAAACGAAAGCAAAATAAAATATTTTTTAAAAATAGATAAAATGATAAGAGATAAACAATTAAAAAAACGTATTGATTTTAGTTTTTTAACTAGGTTAAATAATGGTTATATAAATAATTTTGTAAGTTATTTATTCGGTTTAGAATATGGTATTTATAATATAACCATAGATACAAGTTTATTTTTACCTTATTCAGATTTAAATAATATTAATGATTTGTTATTAAAAGATGGGTATTATGTAAATGAAAATAAATTATCAGAAGATTTTTGTAATAAATTATTAAATAATATTAATAAAAAGTTTGATTTTACAAAAAAAATGGTAGATAAAAAACAAGTTTATAAAAATTTCGATATTTTTAATTTTAAACAAAAAGGAACATTTTGGATTAATAATCATAAAGATATATTGAGTTTAGATGAAGTGCAACAAATATGCACAGACCCTTATATTTTAAACATAACTCAAAAATATTTACGAACAAAACCTTTATTAATTCAAACTAATTTTTGGGCCAGTTATTCTGGGGAATCTGATAGTACACAGGTCTTCCATCAAGATGGTGATGATATAAAATTTATAAAAATCTTTATTTACTTGAATGATGTTTCATTAAATAATGGACCACATTCTTATGTTAAAGGAAGTATAAATCAACGTATGTTAATTAATCAAAAATTTAGATTAAGTGAACGATATGATGATAATACTATAGCCAAAAGTTTTGGAAAAGATAACATATTAAATATGGTAGGAAGTAAAGGAACTATCATATTTGAAAATACAGAAGGATTTCATAAAGGCTCTCCTTTAAAATCTGGGTATAGATTTATGTTACAACTTTTATATTGTTCATCTACTTTACCTTTTGATAATTATTTACCTATTGTTAAAGATTTGGATCCAATTAAAAATAAAATATTATTTGAAGCAAAACAAAAATATCCCGATATATTCCAATTTTATAATTTTACAACTAGTTAAATTTTTTAATGAAATTCCAAATTGCATCTAACATTTTATATTGACTTTCAAATCTATAATGTCTATCATCTTTTAAATCTATGTTATCATTAATAAAATCATTTGGACATAATACATAAGTGTTTTCATTTTTTAAACAAATTTTTTTTAAATTTTCTAAAATAAAAACTCTATCTGGTATTAAATTACCTTTAAAAGATATAAAATGTGAAATAAATATTATTTTCATATTATTATTCTTTATTTTTATAAAATCTATCAAGTCTTGTATAGATTTTTCAAATTCTTTTTCAGATAACTTTTTAAATTTATTTTTATCATTTACATCCAAAAATAATGGAATACCATTTATTATCAATGATTTTATTGTGCTTATTTCAATTATTAAATATTCAATTTCATTTAATGAATTATAAATATTTGCAATAGATTCATTTATATTATATTTCTTTACGTGAGATAAATAATTAGTTCTAAAATCACAATTACGTAACATTAAAATATTATCGGTAACTAGTTTGGGTATTGGTTCTATAAATAACTCTTTGTTATAAATTTTTTTTAATAAAAATAATACTTGATAACAATCATGAGTTGATGTAATACAATTATTGCCACCTTGTTGTCCCCAATTAAAATAGTGTAAAGATTCTAAATCATATTTATTTATTTTACTATCAAATAAACATAATAATCTACATGTTCCAAAAGTTAAAACTTTCATTAATAATTTATTATTAAATATGATAAAATATTTATAAATTAATAATTGTTTCTATAATGTAATTAACTTTATCATTTTCTAATAAAGGAAACATTGGTAATGTTATCATTCTTTCATACACATATTCAGCATTAGGACATAATCCTCTTTGATAACCTAATGATTCGTAGTATGGATGTAAATATATTGGCATGTAATGCACATTTACACCTATACCTTTCAATTTTAATTCTTTAAAAATATCATCACGTGTTTTTCCAATTTTGTCTAAGTTAAATTTAACAACATAAATGTGATAAGCTGAATAACAATCAGAATTACATACAATTGGTTGCACAACATCGCTATTTTTAAAATTTTCATTATATAAGTTTGCTATTTCATTTCTTCTTTTTACAAAATCATCTAATCTTTTTAATTGTTCAATTCCAAGTGCACATAATACGTCAGGTATTCTATAATTGAAACCTAAATGTTGCATTTCATAATAATGAGTATTTTGTTTCTCTCTTTCTTTAAAATCTCTTGATATACCATGAGTTCTAAAAGCTAATGCTCTTTTATAATATAATTCATTATTAGTTACCATCATACCCCCTTCGCATGTTGTAATATTTTTAACAGGATGGAAAGAAAAACAAGTTATGTCAGCGTAAGAGCCTACTTTGATACCTTTATAAGTAGCACCAATTGAATGTGCAGCATCTTGGATAATTAACAAATTATATTTATCAGCTATAGCTTTTATTTTATCATATTCACAAGGTTGTCCGCACATATCAACCATAACAATTACTTTTGTCTTATTTGTTATTAAACTTTCTAATTTAGTATGATCTATACATAATGTTTCAGGATTAATATCACAAAATACTGGTTTTCCTCTTTGATATAATACACAATTTGCAGATGCAACAAAAGAAATAGCAGGAACTATAACTTCATCTTCTTCTTTGATATCTAATGCGAAAGTTGCTAGATGTAATGCCGCAGTGCCACTATTTACAGCAAGAGCATATTTACACCCAACATATTCACAAACTTTTTTTTCAAATTCTGGAACATATTTACCAGTTGTTAACATTTCATTTTCATTTAAAACTTGTAAAACAGCATCAATATCTCTTTTTTCAATCGTCTGTTTACCATAAGGAATCATTATATAATTTATATACTTTCATATCTTTAAATATTTAAAAACAAGATATTAATTATATTTAATGAATATTCTTATAAGATGTGATTCCAGTAACATAATTGGTACAGGTCATATAATGAGATGTTTAAATATGTGTGAATATCATCCAGAAAATAAATATACATTTGTTTGTAAAAATTATGAGCTAAATATTGTAGATAAAATTAGAAAAGCAAATCATAATTTAATTTTATTAGATTATAAAATTAATCCAGTTTTAACTGATTATAAATCTTGGTTGGGAGATTCAAATGAATGTGAGAAAGATAAGATGATTAAAATATTATCTGCTGATTCATATGATGAATTATTTATTGATCATTATGGTTATGACGAAAAAATAGAAAGAGATTTATCAAAATATTGTAAGAAAATTACTGTTTTAACAGATATATTTAATTATTCGCATTATTGTGATGAATTGATTTGTTTTAGTTCTGATGATGTAAATAAATTAAATAGTATTTGCATAAAAGATAATACTTTAATAAAGTTTGGAAAAGATCATGTAATTATCAATAAAAAATTTAAAGATAATAAGAAAAATGATGTTAGAAAAATAAAAAAAATTATTATAATGTTAGGTGGTTCTGATCCTTCTAATTTTACATTACAGATTTTAAAAACTCTTGATAATCTATTTAATACTTATAAAATAAAAGTAACAATAATTGTAGGAGCATTAAATATACATCTTGACACAATAAGAAATTTTGTTTTTTATAAAGAATATTATAATATTAAAATTAATTTAAGTTATGATGATTTAATTAAAGAATATCTTGAAAATGATTTATGTATTGGTTCTTTATCAGTAACCGCATATGAAAGACTATCTATGAATATGTTACAAATCTGTTTAAAAATAGCAGATAATCAAAATATTCAACAATTAAAAGAATTTAATATATGCACAATAGATTCATTATTTAACAAATTACATAGGTTTCTCGAGTAAAAACCAAGTAATATCATCTTGAGGATAATTAGAATCTCTATAATAAACGAAACCATAATCTATTAACTTAAGTTCTTTATATTTATTCATCATTTCACCACAAAAATCTCTCTTGAAAAGTTTATTATCATTTCCTCTATATTTAATTTCTCTAAAATCTCTAGAGTAGTATTCGGCAATAAGTATATATTTCTTAGATAATTTATACATTTTGTCATAGACATTTTCCAATTTATCACTATTAATGTGAATTAACACACCTTTGGTAAATACTAAATCAAATTGTTTATCAGTCTCAAAAATATGAACAGATGTATTAAAACATTCTTCACATATATTTTTACTATTAATAATTTCAAAGGCTTTTTCATTTATCTCAAGTCCATACAACGATAAATCATTAGAGATTTCTTTTAATGCTTGTAAATTTAATCCTCTATTACAACCAATTTCAAAAATTGAATTTACATTTATATTTTTAAGAATTCTAGAGAAGAATACAATATTACTTTTTAATAATATTTCATTATTTCTTTCAGTATATTCATTTCCAAAATTACCAGACCAAAATTTTTCTTGTTCGTCCATATATTTTTAATATATAATATCATTTTAAGTAATTTATTTAAGATTTAAAGCATATGTAATATATTCATCATTCTCATTTTCTAATTGGAAATATTTTGAAAATAATTTATTTGATGCAATATTTGTTTTCTTAATTTCAGCATATATAATTTTTGTAGTCTCAATATATTTTTTATAATTTTTTGTTAGCATATCCAGAGCTAAACTTCCTATTGATTTACCTCTTTCATTAGGGTCTATATTAATTCCAATAAAAATTTTATCTTCATTATTAACAAAAGTAATAATTCCAACATACTTATTTTCAAATTTAATCATTAAAGGTTCAACTACACATTCTTTATATTTAACAATAATTTTTTCAAATATATCTTGTGTTATAAAATTAGTATTATTTGAAAACTTTCTAGTATTTTCATCATTTCTCCATTCTAAAATTTTAGCTAATAATTCCCTATCTTCAAAGTTTAATTTTTCTAATTCAATCATTATATAATATATATAAAAAAATAATTGTTTATATATTATATGAAAATTAACAGTAGCGAAGTATCAAAAAATAATCCGACCTACATCATTGCAGAATTATCTTGCAATCATAATCAAGATTTAAATATAGCATTAAAGTTAGTTGAAGAAGCAGCTAAATCAGGTGCAAATGCAATTAAATTACAGACATATACAGCTGATACTATAACACTTGATTGTAAAACTGATTTATTTAAGATAAAAGGAACAGAATTATGGGATAATATTTATCTATATGATCTATACAAAAAAGCATATACTCCTTGGGAATGGCATAAACAATTATTTGATAAAGCCCATGAATTAGGTATGGATGCGTTTTCATCACCATTTGACGTAACTGCTGTAGATTTTTTGGAATCATTAAATGTTCCTTGTTATAAAATTGCATCTTGTGAAATTACTGATCATATATTAATTAAGAAAATAGCACAAACAGGTAAACCTGTAATAATTTCATCTGGTATGGCATCTGCAGGAGAATTAGAAGAAGCTGTTAATTTATTAAGAGAAAATGGTACGAAAGATATTTGTATGTTAAAATGTACTGCAGAATACCCAGCAAAAGCCGAAGATGCAAATCTTGTGACAATAAAAAATATGATGGATACATTTAATGTAGTAGGTGGTCTATCTGATCATACTTTAGGAATTGAAGTTCCTATTGCTAGTGTATGCTTAGGTGCATCTGTTATTGAAAAACATTTCACTTTATCGAGACAATCAGGGAGTGCAGATGATGCATTTTCTTTAGAACCTCATGAATTTAAACAAATGGTTGATTCTATTCGTATTGTTGAAAAAACTGTAGGAAAGGTAACATATGGTGGTGTAAAAGGTGAAGAAGCTATGAAAAAATTTAGACGTTCTTTATTTTTCGTTAAAGATATGAAGAAAGGTGATATTATAGATGAAACTTGCGTTAGATCTATTAGACCAGGAAATGGTTTACATACTAAATATTATTGGTCAATAATTGGAAAGAAAGTAAATTGTGATATTACTTTTGGAACACCGACATCATTTTCAAATATTTTATTCGAATAAAATACTATATAATGAAGATTTATATAATTCAAATTCTAAATTATATTCAATATTTTCATCAAATTCTAAATTATGATTCCATGAAACATATTCAAAATAATGATTTCCTCTAATTATTTTAGATAGTGCTATTAAATTGTTATCATTCATTAAAATGATTTTTATAAAACCATCAGAATTAGTTTGACAATTAATTTTAATTTTTTTATTTTTTCTAAATCGGAAAGGTCCAAACCTTATTTTTCCTAAATTATCACATTTTATTTCTTGAATTCTATGAAAATCCCATGAATAACATTTTAATACTCCTTCATTAATTAGATATGGATAACAAAATATTTTTTTCATTTTTTTAGATTCAATTATACCTTGACACATCATATGTGATTTGTTGATATCACAAATATTTGAGTCTAAGATTTCCCAGTCTGAACCATTACTAGAATATCCAAATGATGATTTTTTATAATTATTTTCTTGAAAATGAATAGTTGGAAAAGCTATTAAAGTTTTAGAATTATTATAAACACACACATTCATAGTATATAATTGACCATCAAATGCATTGATATTAATTCTTTTAAAATCTGAAAATGTTTGTAAATCATTTGTTTTGCAATATTGTACAGACCTACCTACTTTTAAATTATGTCTTAGATATACCCAATATAAATTATCATTTGGATTAAATATTACTAAATTTAATGAATCATAATTATTACCATGTGGAGTATGTAAAATTTTTTTATATGATATAAAGTTCCTTTCTATTTTCCATACTTTATCATATTTTAATAATTTTAATTCACCCATACTTAAAGTAGTTCCACCTATTCCATAAAATTCATTATTAAATTTAAAAGGGAAAAAATTATGAGAACACCCATTTTTAAATAGTTGATGATTTTTATTTCTTATAAAATCTAATCCATTATTTGAATCACAATAACAAGTTGATTCATATGCATAAGAATCTTTTTTTGAAATATTAACAGTTCCACCTCTATAGTATAAACGAATTATATTTTCATCTAATTGCATCACTGAATAGTATCCATTTCCTTTGCCTTCATGTGTATAATTGATATCTAAAATATCTTTTTCAAATTTAGGTTTTAAGATATTTATTTCAATATTATCAGTTTTACTTATAATATTTTTTTTATTAATAAAAGGTTCAATTAAATAGTTATCATCCATTTATATATTAAAATATAAATTTTTTAAAATAATTATTAAAATCTAAAAATTAGTCAAAATAATAAATTCATTTTATATTTAAAGATTCTTCATATTTATTTATTAATGTTCTTAGTTGATAAATATTTTAATGATTCTAATCAATATGTTTGGCATCATTCAATTATAGAAAAAATATTAGATAGTTTTGATACTCATAATGAAGTATATCATCAAATAGATTCTGTTATGAAAAAACCAGATGATGTTTTTGAAAAAATAATAACAAATTTAGAAAGAGGTATATGGAAATTTGCTAATTTTCAACATCTTGTTGTTTATGGTAGACCTGGTTCAGGAAAAGATTTCTTAGTTAATAAATTGCTAGAAAAGATATATGGTAAAAAGAATATTGAATTGAATGATGTCGAGTATTTAATTAATGGGTATGGTAATTCTAAAACTAAAGTTAATATTAAACAATCTAAATTTCATATCGTTATAGAACCAAATTCAAATGGATTTGATAAATATTTAATTCAAGAAATTATTCAAAATTATGCAAAAACCGAACTATTAAATATTTTAAAACACAAGAGATTATTTAAAATTGTTGTGATTAATAAAATCGATAATTTATCTAATACAGCTCAAGCATCATTAAGAAGAACTATGGAAAATTATGCTGATACATGCAAATTCATTTTCATTTGTGATCAATTATCTAAAATGATTGAACCATTACGTTCAAGATGCATTGAAATACGGGTACCTCTTCCAAATAATGTTCAAATTATAAATACATTATTACATATATCACAAATGGAAAAAATAGATTTATCAGAAGATGATTTAGTTTACATCTTAAGAAATTGTAATCAAAAAATTCATAATGCTATTTGGTTATTAGAATTAAAGAAGAATGGTTGCATTTATGAAAATAAAAAAGATGATAATATTAACAAAATAGTTGAAATGATTATAAATAAGAAAAATTATAATGCAAAGAAAATTTATTCTGTTTTAAAAAAGTGTAGAGAAATTTTTTACATTTTATCCATTACTAATATTGCTACTAATGAAATTATTAGTGAAATCATGAGAAAATTAATCTTATGCTTTAATGATATAAATTTAAAATCACATATTATTGAAATTACATCCATCTTTGAATTAAGAAAATCACAAGGAACAAGGCATATTGAATGTTTTGAAGCATATTTAATTAGATTAATATATTTATTTTCAAATTATTTCAAAGGCAATGATTATCAATATAATCTAGACATTCTTGAATTATAATAGTTTTTAAATAATAAAAAATTTATCAATGTATTTAATGGAAGAAAAAATTAATTTACTTTATAATTTTTCATACAATAATTCTTTTAATAATTGTTTTGATATCGATAAAATTCAATTAGGAAAGATAAGTATTGATGATATTAAGATTGAATCAAATGATGAAGCTAATGAGTTATTAGATGAATTAAAAAAAGGTAAATTTACCTATATGGATTACAACCAAAAAGATAATCTTATTTACCTAAAACGTTATTCTGATTCTTATCCTGTAACAGTTAAAATAGGTATGTATCATTCAAATACTGATAATTTAAGTTCTCCTTCTAATAATGATTCTTTATTTTCTTATTTATTAAGTCAACTTGTATTAAAAAGAAAAACGAATCATATATTATTACCTGTAATAAATTTTGATGTTGAATTTGATAAAGTTGAATCATTAATAAAAAGTATACCTATTTATAGTTCAATAAAAGAAAAAGTAGAGTTTGAAGAAGTAAATAAAATAATGTCTGTTCGTGTTAGAGAACATTTCTTCAAATCAAAATTATTAAAGGAACATTTACAAGAACATACATGTGATTATAAACCTTTATTATTCCAATTAATTCATACTCTTGCTGTGATTCAAGATGAATTTCCAGGTTTTAGACATAATAATTTAACAATTGATAATATTTTAATTTACATCAAAAAAGAAGAATTTTCTGAAAATGTTTATGAATTTGGAAAAGATAAATGGGTAATACCAAATATTGGATTTGATATTAAAATTTCAAACTTTGAGAAATCAACATTATCAAATCATTATGAGATTAGCCAAAGAGATACAGATGTCCCTTATGTAAATGATGAAAATAATTATTTTGATTTACATACATTTTTAAATTCATTGATAGAAGGAAATCATAAAATGTCTTTGAAAACAAATAATTCTTGTGATTTAGAAACCAAAAAATTTTTGGATAAAGTTATACCTCAACAATTGAGAGGAAGCAAAAATGATTCTTTTTATTTAAATAAGAATGTTGTTGTAGCTAAACCCACAGAATTATTAAATGATCCATATTTTAAAGAATATAAAAATATTAAAAAAGAAATTTCTGAAGAAATTATCTCAGGTAATACATATTACACAGGTATGAACAAAGTTAAATTAGATTCAGATAATATTTCTGTATTAGGAAACCAAAAAGGATACATGACAAGAAAATTAAAAATGGAAGATAATAATCTAAAAAACTTTAGCAAGGAACCCGATAATGAACTCTTTCCTGGAATAAGAAAATTAAAAGGTGGTGCATATTTTGAAAATGGATATATAGATAAACCCGATGCTGTTCAAACTAATGAAGCTAAAAAAATATTACAAGATAGAGACCCAAAACCATCTGACACGAGACCTTTAAAACCTACATGGGATTCTAATCGTCCTCCTCAAGGAGAAAAATCATTTAATCCTAGACCTTTTCCTCCAAGAAGTGATAAACCATACCCTCCTAGAGGCGAAGGTTCTTACAATCCTAAACCATTTCCTCCTAGAGGAGATAGACCATTTCCTCCTAGAGGCGATGGTTCTTTTCCACCTAAAGGAGATAGACCTTTCCCACCCCGAGAAGAAGCTAAACCATATGAAGAAAAATTCGAAACTAAGAAAACTTTAACATCTGGATTTGATGAAGAAGATGAAGAAGTTCCTCCTGGTTTAGTTCCTTTATATGATGTGAATAATACTATGATAAGTAAAATGGCACCATATAACTTGGTACCAAGCCAACCTCATATTAATAAGATTTACAACATTTCACTCAGTGATCCTATGGGAAATCATTCATTAATTAATAGAGTTTATGAAGATGTATTACCTGGAGATCAGAATGTATATACTTTCTTAAAAACAAACGAACGCGAATCAATCAAAAGATTTATGAGAAATAGTATCCTAGATAAATATGACGGTGAAGAATATACTATTAAAGGTGGTGAAAAAAGCTTATTATCTTGGATGAAAATACATGATGTAAACCCATACACATTAAAAGCTAATCCTTATGATGATATTCCTAGTGGATTTTTATTATATAGAAGCGCTTATCCTATAAGATATAATAAAGATGATAATACACTCAAAACATTACCAACATCTATGGCATTTAACTTGAGACTATATCAATTATCTTTAGGTGCGGATAGAGCAATGAAAATTAAAGGGTTAGACTTGAATCATTTTGATGTTTGGAGAGATATTAAATATTATCAAGAAATTGATAAATTAGTAAAAAATAAAGTATCACCAAACTTTATTAACTTAGTTTTATATGTAACTGATTCTAAATCTAAAGTTGGATTTGATAAATTAGAAATAATAAGAAAACAAAAAGATAGTGGCAGCTATAACTTACAAAAACAAAACGATGAAAAAATAAATAAATATGCTCTTACCATAGAAGATTTAGTTCTTGGACCTAAACCTACAGATTCCAGAGTTTTATATAATTTACCTACTTTACAAAAAAGACAAGCAAATACTAGTGTAAATTATGAAGATTTGATAGATGCAAAAGTTCATGCATTAAAGAAAACTGTAGAAGAACTAAAAGCTGATTCCACTGGAAAAGCTACATCAACAGTAACAAAAGATGATTTAACTGTAAGTTCTGGTAAATTATTAGTTGCTGTCACTGAAGCTCCAAATACTAATATAATTAAATGGAATTCTAAAGTATATCAATCTTTTGGTACAGTTAAGAAAATGATAGCTACTGGTTATCACAAACCCGAAGTATGGAGATCAGTTTTATTCCAACTTTTACATGCTTGTGATGTATTAGAGCAAAATGAAATTTATTTTAACAATTTCTCATTAGAGAACAATGTATTTATTAAAGATGTTCAAACTGATAATACTGGTAATAGTTGCTGGGTATACAAGATTAATAATGTTGAATATTATGTTCCTAACTATGGTTACATGGTAGTAATTGATTCTAACTTTGCTGATATAAAAGAAGTTAAAACGGACCAACAATATAAAATTTATGGTAAAATGTATGACCCATTAAATGGTTCTATCAAACACTTCAAATCTGAATTAAGAAATAAAATGAAAGAAATGTTTAAAGCTGATTCTTTCAGAGGTTCAGATGGTAATGAAATAGAACCAGATGTTCAATCATTATTAACAAATATTGCTAATGCTATTAATAATACATCTACACCAATAAATGCAGTTTTTGCTGATTGTTTCCCTGAATTCTTTAATAATAAAGTAGGTAAATTATTGACCAAGATTGAAAAAGAAAGCTTTAATTTATTAAACAAACCTGATTATCGTATTGGTTCATTAATGGTCAGACAAAGAAGATATGATGAATATGAATGGGTAATTTATGCAGGTGATGAAGGTAACAAGAAATCTATATTTACTAAGAAAGGTGACAGTTTTGTAAAAGAATCTGTATTTTCTTCATCATTATTTACTTATCCCGACCCTGTAGTCCCTGATGATAAACAAGTAATTGAAACTTATACAGTAGTATAAATAATAAATTAGATAATATTAATAAATATTTTCTAATTTAATATAATGTTGAAAAGTAATTTAAAAAAAACAGCAATTATTGATAATCCTACTTTAATAAATTCTAAAGGGTTTCCTTCTTTTGATTTTGAACAAATGCCAAATGCATACTTTTCTGATAATGCAAAAGGTAAAGAATTAAGAAAATATTTGGTTAAAAATCAATTAAAATTATCTGAATGTAACATAGGTGATTTAGAAAATGCATTCTTTTCTAAAGAGAATATAGATTTAATCAATAAACAATTAATAATGAGTGTATATAATAAAACGAATAAACAATTTTTAATATGTCCACAAGCTGAATCTAATTTAATCGTTGTTATGAGATATGTATTTATTGAATATTCAAGAAATTTACCTTTTGATATCCCGGGACAAATCAAAGATTTAAATTGTAGAGTTGTTGGAGAAATTCTTCCCACAGTTATTTCAAATGTTGACCAAAAAATTGGTTACTTGAGAGATATCAGTACACAACCTGTAGGACCTCCCTTACCTATTAACACTAAAAATATAAATAGAACATTGCCTTCTACTGCTAACTTTTTTTAATTTATATAATAATAATATATTATTATATAAAAATTAAATTAACTTAATAATTTAGTATAAAGATAATACTTTTTCACCTTCAGTGCTACCAGTAGAAGCATAGATGAATACGTTACCTCTTGTTTTGGCTAAGGCTTCGAAGTTATCTTCAACGTGAGAAGAAGTACCTTGGATTTGAGTGTAAGGTTTAGTACCAGAAGCTTTGATAGGACCGTAAGGATCGTAGCAGATGAAGTTAGCAAAGTCAGGAGTAATGATTAAGGCAGAAGAACCAACTACGAGGTTGCTGTTAGGAGCAGCGGTTTGGTTGACTTCAGAAACTACAACGGATCTTAATCTGTAATCTTCGTTTTTGATAGTGATAGTGTGTTGGAAGTCTACAGGGCGTGTGTTGAGTCTTTCAAAACCAGCAATGGCTACAGAAGAAGGTAAAGTGGCCATGGAGAATTGGTTGAGGTGATCATTGTAGCTGATAGAAGTGGCTCTTCTGTCAACGTAGAATACTAAGAGACCACGAGACCAGATTAAAGAGGTGCTTCTGGGAACAATGGCGCCACCTTCTAAGAAGAATTGGTTTTGGTTTAAGGCGGATTGTAAGTCAACAGTGGTAGTATCGTTCATTTGAGGAGGGATTCTCATGTTGATCATAGGGACTGAAGTTACTTGAGGTCTTACGTTTAATAAGTAAGGGTTGAAGGCTACAGTGCTTACGGCTACAGGAGTAGTGGCAACTACAGTAGGTCTGAAAGAGAAGGCAGATAATAATCTCTTGATGATTACACCGTCGAATCTTCCGTATAATAAGTCAGGAGTATCTTGTTTGTTGAGTCTGCACATGTCAACAGATCCAATGAAGTCTTTGAAAGAAGCATTGTATACTTGACCGTTTCTTAAGTGTAAAACAGAGTTCCATAATTGAGTTTGGAGTTGAGCTCTGTTTAATAAATCGAGAACAGGGGATCTGTTGTCGCATACTACGTCATTGGGGTCAGTAGTTAAAGCATAGAATACTTCATAGTCGGGTCTGGATTGTAAAGGTTCACCGTTGTATCTGCATTTTACGATACCAGCAATGTTGGAGAATAAGAAGAATTCATCAACAATTTTGAATTTAGGTACGAAGAGGGCAGCTACTACAGGGTGTACGTGTTCACCAACTCTGTGTAAGTTTCTGTCATAAGTAGCACTTAAAGCTTCAGCACCGCAATCGCTGTATTGCATAGATTGTAATAATACTTGGGCATGTAAAGGTCTAGAAGTAGCGTGGAGTTTTAAGATTTCTTGTAAGTATTTGAAGTCGTTGTCATTGAGTTTACCTTGGAAACCATGGTAATCTAATGTTACACCACCTAATACTTTGGTTAAGTTGTTGGCGGGTTGAACTACTTCAGTGCTCTTTAAGCCGACTAATTCTTGTTCGTAGATTCTTTGGAATTCAGCGAATTCTTCATCAGTTAAACCGTATTTAGTTTTGTATTTGTAGGCTTTTTCTAATAAGAGGTGGAAAGGAGTTTGGGTTTGGCTGTATTTTTCTCTGATTAATTGAGCGAATTTCTTGGCTTTTTTGACGATGTTGCCTTGTTTTTCAGCATAGGCGGCTTGGATTTTGTTGACAAGTTCATCATCTTTGTATTGGCTTCTTAATCTTAAGAAGTCTTGAGATGAGATTTTACCGTTTTTGCGTAATAATCTTTGAACTTCGTCATTGACAGAAGAGCTACCTCTTCTTTCATTTCTGTTGTATCTTTCTGAGCTATCCATGTATATATATTATAGAATAGAAATAATTTTTAATTTTTTAAATTTTTTAAACTTTTTTTAAACATATTTAGACATAAAATTAGTAAATTTATTAATGGAGTCACTTTGGATTAATAAATATCGTCCAAATAATTTAAATCAAATAATAGGTCATAAAATGCAAATGAAAAAATTTAAAGATTGGTTATCTAGTTTAAAAGTTAAAACAAAAAATAATGCTATCATTATTTCAGGCAATCATGGAATAGGCAAAACATTAACTGTAAAAATGATACTAGAAAATGAAGGATATATTGTAAGAGTAATCAATCCAAACGAAATTAAAGATTTTCGTAATCTAGATGATTTTGATGAATATTATAATCAGGAGAATTCTATTTTATCTAAATTAAATTTTCATAAAGATAAAAATAATAGAATAGCAGTCATTTTTGATGAAACTGAAAACATATCATTAACATCTGAAAAAAAATATATTATGGAAATTTTCAAAGAAAATAATAAAACTAATTCATTTCCCTTAATATTTATATCAAATAATCAGCATTCTAAATTATTAAATGACCTTAAAAAGAATTGTGAGGAAATAAGATTCTATTCCCCATCTTCTTTAGAGATTACTAATTTAATTAAAAATATTTCAATCAAAGAAAATTTTAAGATTACTGACAAGGAAGAACTTTATGAAAAAATAATTAATTTTTCACAATTTGATATTAAGCGTTTAATCAATATATTACAAGAACTCTCATATCATTATAAACAAATTACTGATTTGAAACAATTAGATGATTTTTTTGAAAAATCTCGTCAAAAAAATATAGATATTGGATTATATGAGGCAACAGAAAAAATTTTAAATTCTTATAATGATTATGAAACTGTTATGAAATTATATGAATCTGAAAAAGTATTGTTACCATTAATGATTCACGAACATTATATTAAAAAAATATTAACAAAGACCAAACAACCTTGGGATAAAACTTTATATTCATTGGTCAAAACTTCTGACTCTATATCAAGGGGTGATAACATAGAAACTAGTATTTATACAGATCAAAATTGGTACTTACAAAACATACATGGCTTTTACACTTGTTTGAATACATCATTTTGGATTAATAAATCAAATCCTGATTATGAAGTCAAAGTGGAAAAATTCAGCTCAGATTTAAATAAAACTTCATTAAAAAATATTAATAAGAAAAATATTAATAACCTACTAAAAATAATTTCAAATAAATCAATTGATGAAATTATATATCTTAATCAATTAGCTAATTATCTATTTAAGAATGGTAAAGAAGACTTGTTGATATCTATTTTACAAAGCTATAAAAAAGATATTACAGTGAAAGAGATCGAATTATGTTTAAAGATAGACAAAACTCAAGAGTTTTTAACGTTATCAAGTAAAGATAAAAAAATATTAAGCAAAAAATTTAATATAAGTATAGCAAATAAATAAAATCAATGCAATTCTAAAATATTTGATAATCCAATGAATTGAACATTATTAACAGAATTTGTTGGATTAAAAATATATAAATCATCAGTTAAATATAAAATTAAATCGACAATTAACCCAACATATTTTGATGGTATAACCATTGAATCATTTGTCAAAAACTGGTAAAAAAATACATTTACCTCAGATGAATCATTATTTTTTTCAAAAGTGTAAGCTTTCATTCTTAATTGTTCAATGAATTTAATTTGTTTCATATCAACTTCTGGGATAATATTAGCCCAATTCCATATTTGAGTATCTTTATTATAGATTCCATAAAAATTAAAGTCGCCGACTAATTTAGTTTTTTTATCTTCTTTTAAAACTAATTTTTTTTCCTTATTTATAGTATCGAAAGTAATAGTATAATTAGTTTCTATATTTAATTTTTTTTTCAATTGAGTAAATTTTTTTTTGGAGTTTTCAGAGATTTTTTTTAATAATTTCATTTATAATAAAATAGAAAAAAAATATCTAATTTATAGTATATGGTTTTCAATAGAAATACATTTAACCAATCTGGTGGTGCTGCAAATAACTTTTTAATTTATGCAGTTGTAATTGCTTTAGTATTCTTTTTATTCATTATGCCAATGCTTGAAGATAGTCATAACAAAGAAAAAAACGAAATAGTAGAAAAATTAGAAAACGTAATGATTCCTTTAAGAATTGACACCAACAAATGCTCTCGTTCATGCTGTGTTAATTCAGGATGGCCTTTACCTAAAGAATTAACTGAAAAAGATATGTCTGCTGATGAATTAAAAAACTATATACCCACAAATTTATCTTGCAATTTAGGTAGTAATAATGGTGGTGGTTGTGTATGTGTTAAAAAAGAAGATTATGAAATCTTAGGTTCCAGAGCCGGTAATGGTGTAACTGGTTGCAATAATTAATAAAATATTTTAGTTTAATCATATAAAAATATCTAACTTATTTTAATATGATTAATTTTTTTGTCGAAACTAAATATGAATATACAACTCAATTAGTAAATGTTTTAACTCCTTTAGTATATGAAGGATTACAATCCATATACACAGAAGCAGTAAAAGTATCAAATGGTGCAGATAATGTTCTTAAAGTATTCCAATCATTTCTAAGAAGAATTCCTAAATGGAATCCTGAAATGATTAAACAAGAATCAGATAGAATTATGAATAATTCAAAAAGTTTTGCTTGGTTACCGGATTTAGTAAAAGCAACATTAAAGGCAAATATGATAGTATTAACATATAGTCCTAATTCTAAAAATAGTAATAAAATAGACCCCCAATCTTATAAAAATGTTAAAATAGAAGATTTTATTCATAAAATTTACATAGAATGTGCTAGAGAATTATGGAATAATCCATATTTAATGTATCATCAATATCCTCCAATTGAATTGAAAAGAAACCAACGTGATACAATCAATTTAATCAAAGAATCAATTAAAGAAGCTATCAGAAAATTATTACCATTAAAACAAATATTAGAAATTTATTTGGGTGAAGAATTAGAAGCAAATCAAATAAATGATTTTGATAGAAATATTACAGATGCAGAAGAAAGAAATATTCAAAAATTAATTAATAAAGATTTGAAAGATGGTACTAATAATTCTGTACCTCCTTTACCTGGTCAAGTTCAAATGGGTGGATTTGAAGATAAATCAGAACAAAAGGATCTCAATGATAAAATATTAGACATTATCAATAAAGATGAAAATAAAGTAGGAAGTGGTGATGGTAATAACACACAACAAACTAAATTGATTGCAAATTACCATTCTAGCGATTATGCTAATAAAAACTCAGAAGATACTCCTATGACCAGAGCAACTAAAACATTAACAGATTCTTCTTCTGATTCAAATTCTAATAAAAAAGGTGGAGGTGATGTTGATGAAAAAATTAAGAAAATATTAGAAAAAGATTTAGGGGAGACTGATTTAGAAACCTCTTTATCTTACAGACCAGAAACTAATGAAAAGGATTATCAAGAAATCTTTGCAAACAGTAATGGAGCTCAACCTGCAAAAAACAATCAAACAGGTGGTAATAACTCAATAAAAGACTCTAGTAAAAACAAAAGAAAATTTTTTAGCAATTATTTAAATATATAAATTAATTATTTTTATTAGATTTAACTTTTACTGCTGGAGATACCATATCTAATATTGCAAAAGCTATAGATGAAGTTGCACCTATCATTACTAATTCTTTTGTAGGAATTACATAATCAGGTATATAACGAGTAGCCATAACAACAACTAATCCCATAAGAATATATTTAATTATTCTTTCAAGTTTAAGATTATTCATATTATTTTAAACTAGAAAATATTTATTTAAATTTTCTTATATATATTAATGGACACTATTCCAACTAACTTAAAGCATTTTTTGGTTTTAGCTATTACTTTTGGTGTTGTTTATTGGTTTCAAGTAGTAGATGATAAGAAAAGATGTAAAGAAAGAACAGGAATTTACGATAAAATCAAATTACCTTTATTGGTATCAGCTATTGTTGGATTAATTATGTTTTGGGATAATGATAAAATATTAAACGTTTTTGTAGCTGCCGAATGTAATGTTCCTCAAGAATTTTCTAATCCTAATCCAGTAAATAATACTTTCATGAAACCAGAAGTAGGCATGTTTAAAGAATCTAATATGTTTAAAGATTTAGGTAATTCATTCAAACAACCTGAATTTGAAGTATATACATCTTTACCTGAATGGTAAAATTAATTGATATATTTTTTTAATGTTTCAATAAAATAATTTTCATTTGTAAATTTTCCTATATCTTCTCTGTTGTAAACAGAATTATCTTTTATAATATGTTGTTCTAACATTTTATTATATTCATTCAAATCTTTAGAAAGTAACTTAACTTTTTCTAAAGCTTTATCAATTCCTAATTCATTAACATTAATGTATGCATCTGAATTAAATATTAATTTAGCTACAGGGTCACCCCAATAAATTGGAATTACTTTATTTCTAAATCCATGCATTATTTTTTCAGTATGATACCCCACTTTTGATGTATTTTCAAAACAAAATATAAATTTATATTTTCTTATATAATCTCCTAATCTTGGATCATACCAACATGAACTTTGAATGATTTCATTATCTATATTTTTTAAAACTTTGCCATAATTATGAACTTGAATACTATCTGTTAATTTTTTTAAAAAATCATTTCTATATTGACAACTTTGATTTGATACTAAACTAAAACAATCAATTTTATTATTAAATTCTTGTAAAGTTAATTTTACTCTTGGTTCTTTGATTACATCATAAATTTTAAAACCATAATAACAAGTAAATAATGGTAAATAAAATAATCCTTCTTTCAAAGGTAAATTAGCAGAAAAATATAAAGTATTTGGTAAATTTGTGTCTAATACTTTAAAACCTGATTCAAAACTTAAGAATATTTTCTTTTTGTTTGGATAATTATATCTTTGATTTCCAAATCCAGAACAAATAATTATATCTGCATTTTCTGGAGTGGATAAAATAACATTTTTATCCAATAGTTTTTCTAAATGATCTTTGTGAAAAAGGCCAACACCAGAATCTATTCTATTTAAGTTTCTGTTAGTCTTTAGATTTTTCCAGTAGTCTATATTATTAATATCATCAAATTTAACTGGTATATTACCACATTCTGCCCAAAAATCTATATATGATACTTTAATTGTTTTCATTAAATGAATAAGTAGTTTTTGTTTATATATTTACAAAGTGAAATTAATAGTAGATATATAGTTTTCAAATATTTCTCTTTTTCTAATTAGTAAAAATCTTTCATCGATAATTAATACTTCAGGTGCACGTAATTTACCATTGTATTGAAATCCCATAGAATGTGAATGAGCACCAGTATCGTAAATAATAAACATATCACCTACTTGTGATTCTGGTAATTCGCGATTTTTAGCAAACCAATCATTATTCTCACATAATGTTCCAACAACATTAGATTTTTCTAGTTTAATACCAGGAAAAATTAGTGTGCTTTTTCCTAATACTGTAATATGGTGATATGCATCATACATACCAGGACGCATTAAATTAGACATACATGCATCTAGACCATAATATTTTGCATATCCATTTTTAATTACATTGCATTTAGAAACTAACCAACCATATGGTCCAGTTATAAATCTTCCATTTTCCATGAATAGATTTATGTCATTAATATTATATTTATTACCTTCTGTATTCATAGTTGTTTGAATTACAGTAGCTAGTTCTTCAATGTCAATTGGTATTTGTTCAGGTTTGTAAGGAATTCCAACACCACCTCCAATATTAATAAAGTCGATTTTAATGTCTACTTCTTTTTGAATTTTATTAACATAAAAGTAAACAATTTTAATAATATCTCTCCAATATTCAACATCCATAATATTTGAACCAGTCATAATATGTAGTCCAAATCTTTTTACACCGCATTGTTTTGCTAATTTATATGCATCTACTATTTGAAAATCAGCCACTCCAAATTTAGCACTAGGTCCTCCTAAAACATTTGATAATGTTTCAGAATCTGTTTTTCCTACACCTGGATTTAATCTAAATGATAAAAGTTCAGGCATACCAATTGAATGAAGGTCTTTAATAGAAGATATATCATCCAAATTAATAATAGCATTTAGTTTTTTAGCATAAGCTAAATCTTCAATAGATGTGTAATTACTAGTGAACATAATTTTTTCACCTTTGATACCAATCATTTCGGCTAGTTTTAATTCAGACAAGGAACTACAATCTAAATATGCACCATTTTCAACAAGTAATTGAAGAATATAAGGATTAGGTAGAGCTTTTACAGCAAAATATTGTTTAAAATTTTTAATTTTTCCTGACATAATATCAAGGAATTTTCTGATATTTTTTCTAATAAGATTTCCATCATATATTTGTAACGGTGTTCCGTATTGTTTGACAAGTTCAGTAATTTGATTTTGATTAAGAGGAATTTCTACTGGCATACAGATAGAAAATTACTATAAAAAATAAATGTGGCAATTTTTTTTCTATTTTATAGTAATGAGTGTGAAAAATGTAGGATTTGGTGCATCTAGATTACAATTAAAAAGATTTCCTATTGATAAAATGGCAGAACATTGCACTATTGCTATGATTGCTAAAAGAGCTTCAGGTAAATCATATTTAACAAGAGAAATCCTTTATCATAAAAGAAAGATACCAGCTGTTGTAATTTCAAGAACTGAAAAATTAAATAGATTTTATGGAGAATTCTGTCCAGACTCTTATATTTTTGACCAATTTGATACTGAAATTTTATCAAAAATTTATGAAAGACAATCTAGATTGAACAAAGACAATGAAAGAAGAAAAAAGGAAGGTAAGAAATTAAAAGATGATAGAGTTATGTTAATTATGGACGACTGTATGTCAAGTAAAGGTGAATGGTTAAAAGACCCACAAATTTTAGAATTGTTTTTCAATGGTCGTCACCACCATATGTCATTCATTTTAACTATGCAATTCTCTTTGGGTATTCCCCCTGAATTAAGAAGTAACTTTGATTATATTTTCTTATTAGCAGAAGATTTCCCAAGCAATAGAAAAAGATTATATGAACATTACGCTGGTATGTTTCCAAATTTAGCTGTATTTGAACAAGTATTTGCCGAAATTACTGAAAATTTTGGATGTATGGTAATTGATAATAGAATTCACTCTAAGAATATTACTGATAAAGTATATTGGTATAAAGCAAAAGAAGTTCCCGATTTTACTATCGGAAGTCATAAATATATTAAATATCATAAAGAACACTACGACAAAGAATGGAATCGTAGATTACCACTCTTTGACCCAGCTGAAGCCATTGCTAAAAAAAGAAACAATATCAAATTAATTGTTGAAAAAGTCAAAAACTAAATATTTTATCTTTAATAAAAAAGTTAAACTTTATCTTTAAACATCTAAAGTTTTATTTTCTGTTTCATTCTTTTTTCCATATTTTTGTTCTAATAGTTTAGGATCAATCTTTAATGCTAGTTCTTTTTCCTTTTCTTCGTATTCTTTCATTTTATCTTCTAATTTCTTAATTTGTTCTTCTAATGTAGATGGTTTAACATGTTCATCTTTAGATTTATCTGTTAGTTCTTTCTTTTTGTTATTAATTAAATCTTCAATATTTTTCTTGATAGTTTCATTCTTTCTGTATTCATGATATAATTTAGCTTTGTGTTCATTTTCTTTCTTTTTCTTCATGGTTTCATTTAATTGAGGATCTGCATATTCAGATTCACCAGCTTCAACTGAATCTGGGTCAGGATTAAAAGGAGACCATTCATATAATTTACCAACTAATACATTGAAACTTTCATTTATGTCTCTTAAAGCAGAAGAATGATCATTTGCAGAGCTTTCTGATTCAAAACATCCGCTGATTTTAATACCTACCAATGATTTACCTTGTTCAGATAAAAAAGAAACACAATACCATTCTTGATTATGTACTCTTTCATCTGTTCTTTTTACTGTTCCAGTGAATTGGACAGGTACATTTTGATTAAAATTTTCATCTGTTGTAGCTTCATATTTTGAATCGATAATAACATTATTAATTTTATTTTCAACAACTTCTAGTTTTTCTTGATATTCTTTTAATTTATCTTGTAATGCTTTCATTTGTTCATTTACTTTCTTAATCATTTTTTCATCATTTTTCTCTTCATATTCTTTTAATTCTTCTTGTTTGGTTTTTAAGTTATCATTTACATTATTAATAATCATAGTATATTTTCTATGTTCGAAATCATAATTTTTCTTTTGCATTCCAACTAAATAATTTTCCATCATTTTATTTAATTGATTATTTAAATCACCTTTATTTGGTAGAGGGTCAAAAGCATTCCATGTTCCTACTTCTGCTACAAAATTAAAATGCCCTGGTTGTTTTAGAATTTGAACTTGTTCTTGTGCTTCTTCTACAGTTAAAAAAGCACCACTAACTTTTAAATATTTAATCGTCTTTTTATCATCATCCATCCAGAGTGACATAACACAGTATTTTTGGTTGGGAGGTATGATAGCATCTTTAGTAAGATAATCGACAGACATTAAAATAATATCTCTTTATTTCTTTAAATTAACTTTATATTAAAATTAATTTAATGATTTGCATAAAAAATTTATTAGATATTTAAGAACTATTTAATTTTGTTTTAGCATTTTTAGTATCAAAATCGGCATATCCCATCCAAACATCGGGTTGACTAAACATTTTATTGAATATCTTTGAAGGTCTATCTTGATTTTTTGTATTTTGATCAACATATGGTTTGGTTAATATAGCTGCAGGACATCTATTGTAACTTTTAGTTAAATTAATTGTTAATAAAATTATACCAACAAAAATTAGTATAACCGATATATTGTGTATTATATGATTCATTATAATTCAATAGATTTTTATTTATTAAATTTTAATTTATTTAAATGATGATATAAAGTCCCAATTTAAATCAGTGCATATTTTCTTCCAAATCGTATCATTTTCCATTAGAATGTCTAATTGCTTATGTAAGGGGAAACAATCTAAAAGATGATCTAATTCTAGCAATTCACAAAACTTATGTAATACATAACCATATGATAAAAAGTTCTTTCTATCCTGAGGTTTATATTTTGCCCACGGTTCTTGAATCATTAAAAACATTCTAATAAACATCTTTTCCATATCTCTTGTAATTCTAGGTGGTGGCGAACCAGATAATTTATTAATAATATAATGAGTATGTTCATACAAATGATTGTACTTAAGTTTTTTCAAAATTGCTCTCATTTTATCTCTATTTAATGTAGATAAATCAGTTATACGACGTTTATTTAATTCTTCAATGATATCTTGATATACTTGTTCATCAATTTCTGGAGTTTGTTTAGCTTGGAATGCATTTAACCATTCTCTGAATCTGTTTAATCTCTTATAGGGTGAATAATCTTTGATTTGAACATCTTCATCCATAATAATAGTTTCCATGTCTCCACATAATGGACATACATAAGATGATTCAACTAAATTTAGTATTTTTTCTATTTTACATTCTAAACAATATTTAATTCTTTTACTTCCGTCATCAGGATTGACTCTTACGCCTTCTGTTATTTGACAATATTTTTCAAACAATTCAGATTTATTTACTTTATTTTTTGGTTTTTCATCAACTATTTTTTTTGTACATAAAAATGTTAAAATGTTCTTGGATTCAACAGCATCATTATCAGATTCTTTAATGTTATAATATGTCAGTAATATATCACCAGTTTTGTCATAATAATCCATCTCATTAATATTATTTTTTAGTTCATATAATTTAGCTTCAATATCTTCTTTTGAATCTAATAATGTTGCTCTTCTTTTTTGTTCAATATTTGTAAACTTTTCTCTAATTTTATCAAGATTAGATATTTCAGTATTGATTAAACTTAATTGTTCTTCAAGAGATAATAAACTATTTTTATCATTTTCAAATTCTTTAACTTTAATTCTATGTTTATTTTCAAGAGTAGAATTCTTTTTGATGTCGTTTCCCTTGCTGGACATATATTTAAATACAGTAAATATACTTTATATGGTTTAAGTCAATAAAGTTATATATAAAAACCATTTTCTGTGTCTTATTCATTTATAATATATATAAATATCAAATAAATGTAATATAATTTTTTATCCTAAAATGTAGAAAAAATGTTTAAAAATTTCGGATTTTTGGAAAAAAGTTTTTGTGAAATAATAACTTTAGATTTCCAAGTTCCAAACTCAGGAAAATTAAATTAAAATTTAAAAAAAATATAAAAAATTTTTTCTTGCCTAAAGTATATAATCCTATGGGTGGAGGTTTAATGCAACTCGTCGCTTACGGCGCACAAGACGTTTACTTAACTGGTAATCCTCAAATTACATTCTTCAAAGTAGTATACAGAAGACACACTAACTTCTCTGTAGAACCTATCCAACAAGTCTTCAACGGCGCTGCTGACTTCGGCAGAACCGTAACCTGCAACTTAAACAGAAACGGTGACTTAATCACTAACATGTATGCCGTTGTTAAACTCAACGACTTATCTGAAGGTGACAACAAATGGGGCTATGTCAGACGCTTAGGCTATGCTCTCATTGAAGAAACCAAAGTTGAAATCGGTGGCTCTAAAATTGATGAACAATATGGCGACTGGCTCAACATCTGGCACGAATTATCCCACAAAGTTGGCCAAGAAAGAGGCCACGCCAAATTAGTTGGTGATGTAGCTGAACTCACTAACTTAACTGAAGGTCACCCTGCTTACACTTTATATGTACCTTTAGCTTATTGGTTTAACAGACACAACGGCTTAGCTTTACCTTTAATCGCTCTCCAATACCACGATGTCCGTGTAACTATCCAATACAGAAGAGCTTCTGAATGCGTAAACTATGCTGGTTCCGCCTCAGCTCCTGCTGTATCTATGGATGACTCATATTTACTCATCGACTATGTCTACTTAGACTCTGAAGAAAGAAAAAGATTCGCCCAAGCCAGCCACGAATACCTCATTGAACAACTCCAATTCACTGGCTCTGAATCCTTAACAACTGTCAACAACAAATACAGACTCAACTTCAATCACCCCAGCAAATATTTAATCTGGGCTGCTCACTTAGACAAATACACTGCATCTTCTCAATACATCGCCTGGGCCACTGACGGCAACTGGGAAGCTGCTCGTGAATTATGGGCCAAACGTGCCTGGTTAGCTACCAGAACTGGCTTAAATGCTTCAACTGCCTCTGTTGTAATCTCAGTTGATGGTTCTTCCATGAATGAAGTAGTTCAACCTTCTATTGACTCAGTCAACTTAGGTCAAACTGCTTTAGCTCAAATTGTAGACGAAAAAATCGATGCTCAATTAGTATTTGTAGGTTCAACTGGTACCAATACTGAAGCCAGCACTAATAACGTAGTTATCTTAAGAAACGATATTACTTCTGAAGACATGAGCCAAACTGTTGCTGACTTATTAGTAGATGCTACATCTTCCACCAACGCTGAAAACTTCTTCAACTTTGGTGATAACTCTGTAAATGCTCGTGATTGGTTCAACTACGGCAGAAACGTAGACGGTACTTCTAACTGCGTAACTGAAGCCAAACTCCAATTAAACGGCCACGACAGATTCCAAGCCAGAGACGGTAACTACTTCAACTACGTACAACCTTACCAACACTTCAGCAACACCCCCGCTGACGGTATCAACGTATACAGCTTTGCCCTCAAACCCGAAGAACACCAACCTTCCGGTTCTTGCAACTTCTCTCGTATCGACAATGCTACCCTCAACGTAACTTGCGCTGGCTTAGACGTATCTACCTCCAACAGCTCTGTAGTCAACATCTACACTGTAAACTACAACGTACTCAGAGTAATGAGTGGTATGGCAGGTACTGCATATTCAAATTAAAAAGCAGAATTAAATATATCTTATTTCGATGGTTTAACATCTAAATAATTATGTAAAATATTACTTAATTATTTATATCACGATGTCACTTGTTGACTGACTTCAATAATTTTTAAAAAAAAGTTGCCGATTTCATTCTAAAGTCACAATAATTAAATATATTAATGCTAAGTTCTCAAAACGTTAATGGTTCAAAAATATTCCTTTTAAACAATACTATCAAAATAGACCCTGATAGAACTATTTATATTGCTAAATTAAGGAGCAATAAGGCTGAAAATTATAATTTTAATACGGATGATAATTTATGGTATTTTCAAAATTATAAGAAAAATGTAAGATTAATTGATATTTTATACCCTGATGAAAAAATAATTGATGTAGAATTTAAAAATTTAGATTTTGATGATTATAGAGAAATTAATTTAATTTTGACAAAAGATAATAGATTTAATAATATTTTTAATCCACCAGATAATGTGAAAATAATAGAAACTGGTAGTAGTATAAAAATTACAGAAGGTCGATATGCAGGTCAATATAGAAATATGTATTGGAAAATTAAATCAAAAGAGGATTATATTTGTATGCATATTAAAGATAAAATTTATATCAAAATTTCAGTAAATGATTTAGCTAAATTAATAAATCTGAATGGAACAAGGCCTATATGGTATCTTCATGAAAATGGTTATGTAGCTACTACTATAAGGATAGGTGAAGAATCTAAATTTTATTATCTCCATCAATACATTATGAATACCCACGATAAGAATAATTCTAACTTTGAAAAAACGGTTGATCATATTAATCGCGATAAATTAGATAATAGACGTGAAAACCTACGTATTGCTACTATGTCAGAACAAAATGAAAACAAAGATAAACAAACTAGACGAAAAGATGCTTGTAATCTTCCATTAGGCATTAAATCGCTACCAAAGTATGTAGAATATCGTAAAGAAATTTATGATAAAGAAAATAATAGTCAAAGAGAATTTTTTATTGTAAAACATCCTAAACAAGAAAAAATATGGGAAACAACTAAATCAAATAAAATATCAATTCATGATAAATTAAATTTTGCAAAAGCTAAAGTAGACCTTATTGAAAATAAAATTACTGAAGAAAAATTTAAAGAGGTTATTGGAGAAAATGAAAAGTTAGACCTTCCAATAGGAATCAGTTTAAAAATAGTCAGAGAAAAATATAACTTTATACTCGATTTACGTAAGGATGAACAAAGATATAATGCTAAAATGATTTTGCATTCAATTGATATTCAAAAAGAATTAGATAAATTCATTGATGAAGTCGTAAATATTAAATATCCAAATTTAATGAAAAAATATAAAATAATGAATACAATTGATATTAATAAAGAATTAATTTCAAAAGAAATAAAAGAAGATATTATCAACCAAAAGCCAACTTATCCATTTAATATAACAGTATATGAAGAAAAGGGTAATATGTATATTCAATATAATAAAAAAATTAACGATTCTAAATATAGTAAAAAAATGAAAATTCAATCTAATGATATTCAAAAAGAATTAGATAAATTAGTAAATGAAATTAATGAAAAGTATCCTGAATTAAAATTATCAAAACAAACAGTTAATAATCCAGAATATTTTAATAAAAAAGAAAGCAGTTAAACAAATGGAACTATAAAAAGTTGAAAAATTATTAATTTCTATAGATTGTTTTATTTATAATGCTTCGCCTAATATCATTTCTAACAATTGTATCTGTTGCTTTTTCTCAAGTTTCTAGTTTTACTCTGAAATCTTGTGGTGATTTAACTGATATCGCACAAAATGTTCAACTAGATATTGATCCTAAACTCCCTCAAACTGATTATATTTTATATCTTGGTGCCGAACTTTCTAAAGAAGTATCAAAAGGTACTTCTACTTATGATATTACACTTAATTATATCCCATTTCAACCTACAGTTAATGATCTTTGTACTGAAATAAATAATAGTAATATTACTTGTCCTCTTGTTCAGGGAAATCTAGCTATGCAAAGTAAAGGTTCTATTCCTACTGGTGTATCAGGTATTATTGTAATTAAAAACGAATGGAAAAATGATATTGATGAAAGAGTCCTCTGTATGCAATTTACTATCAAAATATAAAAATTGAGAAATTAACTAATTTATTTATTATCTATATAATTAATGTGTGATGCTATAATTACCGCCTATTTCAAAAGTATTGCTCCTAAACCTACAACTGAAGAAAAAATACAATCTTTTTTAGTATATCCTCGCACTAAAAATATTAAACCAGAACCTTTTGAATATTCTTGTTTCTATAGTTGTAATGAATATAAACATTGTGATTTTTCACCTTGTGAAGAAAGTTTGAAAAATTCAACTAATACAACTATGAAAAATGAAACAACTAGATTTATTACTTCATTAAAAACAGATAATCTAAAAGATATTCCTGATATTTTAGATGGTTTTCAAGTAACATTTAATGATGAAAAAAAGGATAAAAGTATTAATTTTCTTAATATGAAAAATTCAAAACTACCAGGAGAAGGACGAACTGGTGTATACGATTTAAATGAAAAACGTCTTTTTTCACTAAACAATTAATTTTAAAAAATTGATACCTTTTTATTTTATATAATATTCTATTTGTAATGTCAAATGAATTAATCAATAAAGATTTAGAATTCTTATTATCACATCCAGAACCTGTCAGTTATGAATCTATAAATTATTGTGAAAATAATCAAACTATTTGTTATACTGATTGTTTTGAAATATCACTATTACGATTTTTACATTTTGTTTTTGGTAAGAATGGTCATATAGATTTAGAACTATTAAAACATGATATGAATGATTCTGAAGAATGTAAAAAAATATTAGCTTTCTTCTCTGAAAACAATTCTTATAATTTAGAAGCAGATTATTATGTTACTGAACAAGGGTTAAATGATAGAGCTAAATGGTGTAAATTTCTTAACAATTCCAAATTATTTAATTACAAAAAAGAAAATAAATATGAATTATGTGCATCATTAGAAAATCTATTTACATTCTTCAGAAATTATTTTCCAAAAAATGACTTTGAAGACGACATTAAAGTTGTTCCCATTTCAATTGATTCTATTTACTCAAAAAAGTTATTTGAATATTACCAATTAAAATTAACAAAGTTACTCAAAAATTTAAGTTTTAATCTACCATTAACTTGCGCATTGAAATATAATATTAAATATCAAGATTATTCTGATAAATCATATAATCCAATATTTATTGATATCACTATTGAAATATTAGTACATGATTATCATATTTTCGACTGGCAAATATACCAATTTTATAATACTTTGGCAACTGAAATTACAGATAGAATTACTGGTCACTCTGATTATAGATATTCAGAATTAATGATTGATTTTAAAAAATAAATTACTTTATTTAAACATTATAAAAGATTAACATTATTATTTTATAATGCCTAATATTGATTTTCCTTCTAATGATTATCAATTAGATTTTTTTTCATATGACCATTATTTCTGTGAAATGACAATTTATGGTCAACCACCCGAATATTTAAATGCATTTTCTGCATTATTTTTATCATTAATTGGTTTTTTTGGCCTTTTCAAAGGGTTAAAAATTCCTGATATTACTTATATTTATACTTCATTTATTGTTAATGGTATAGCTTCTTTTTTGTATCATTACACTAATTATCTAGGTTGGGGTTTAATGGATAGATTTTCAATGATTATGATAGCTATTTATTTCTATAATTTAGCATTTAAGATTTTTGAATTTTTTGATTTATGCTCTCCATTTTTTGATATATTACGAATATTTTCGACTTTTTACTTTACTGTTTTATTAACAATTTGTGGATTACAAAATGAGTTCTTATTTAATATTTTATTTGGATTCTTTTTAGGAAGCACTGTTTTATTTATGGTATTAGTTCAATTTATGAATAAGAAATTTGATGTTCCAACACAATTATTATCTTACGGATGGAAAGGAATTGGCTTAATTACAATTGCTGGTGGATTTTGGATTTTAACTGAAAGTTTTTGTAAATCTCATTGGGTAATTAAATATTTATTTGGTCATGCAATATGGCATATATGTGTTGCATTAGGTGGTTATTATATTTCTATTTTAATGTCTTATTTATTAGTTAAAAGTAGAAAATTAAAAGTTAAATATTTATTCGGATTACCGTATTTAAAATATACACCTACTAATTTAACTAATAATTCTTCAATTGCAACTAATCCAGATTATTTACCATAAATGAACAGTTATCCTAAATGATTATTTATTATTATTTAAACAAATTTAAAAAAAATTGTTTAAAAAATATTTTCGCTATACTTTTATATCCCACTGAAAAAGTTAATTGATGTGGCACAAAAATCATATACATCCCTCTATCACATAAACTATTCAAACCTCAAAAATCAAGTAACAAAATGGCACAACGAAATACCTACAATCAAACCTTATTATGCAGTCAAATCTTTACCACTAGAGAATATTCTAAAACACTTGGCATCATCAAATGTAAATTTTGATTGCGCAAGTCGTGGCGAAATTCAAAGTGTTTTAAAATTTTCTAACCCTCAAAATATTATCTACGCTAATCCATCAAAATCAATAGATGACATTACATATTCGGTAAAGAGTAATGTTGATACGATGGTGGTAGATTCAATAGAAGAAATAAAAAAAATGGACGATATAGACCCCAATATTAAAAAAGTAATTCGTGTTAAAGCAGTTGAGCTTAACTCTGATATTAAATTTAATTCTAAATTTGGTGCTACAGATGAAGAAGTATTCAAGATGTTGAATATTTTGTCCAAAAATAAAACTTTTGAGGGATTTTCCTTTCATGTTGGTTCTAAATGTAAAAATGAAGAATCATACTATCTAACAATAAAAAATATTATGGATAATTACGATAACTATTGTATCAAGAATAATATTCCTATAAAAATGATAGATATTGGTGGAGGCTTTTCATCTCACACTAATCTTACAACTCTAGACAAAATACTTACACCTTTCTATGAATCTTTCAAAGATAAAAAAATTAGATTAATAGCTGAACCTGGTAGATACTTTTCGGAACCATCTATTGATTTGTTTTGTAAAGTAACTTCTGTTAAAAAAAGAAACATAGATAATAAAACTATCTATCATATAACAATTAATGATTCTGTTTATTCTTCTTTCAATGGTAAATTATTTGATGGTCAACAATATACACCTATCCCATTATACGATTCTAAAGAGAATGAATGGGTTGAATGTGTAATTTTTGGTCAAACATGTGATTCTCTAGATGTAATTTGTGAACATATTAGATTACCTTTACCTGAAGTAAATAGTGTATTTAAATTTCAAAACATGGGTGCTTATAGTTTAGCAGCTTGTTATGGTGAATTTAATGGTTTCCATCCTCCTAAACCTTTAGAAATGGAGTGATTAAAATATTTAGAATTTGGATAAAAAAATATTTGATAATTAATTTAATAACTATACACTTTTTTACTGTAATTTGATAGTCTTTCTGATACGTTATAATCAAACTTTGTTACTCTTTTAGTTAAATCACATTTACTGTTAACAAAATCTTGAAAATATGTATCTACTTTTTTTGCTGGAGGTGTAGGTGGTCTAAAATTATTTCTTAGATTAATTGGTGGTGTATCTTCATCACTATCGACTTCTTTTTCATTAGTTATGCTAACTAATTTAGGTGGTCTTTTATCTTCTTCATCTTCTTTATCATCCAGAAAATTAGCAATTGTTGAATCATTATCTGAATCTGAAGTTTCCGTGTCAGATTCATTTACTTTTGCAAGAGAAACATAATTTTGAGAGTTGTTTGAACTTGCTGAAGATTCTGAACTAGAATCAGATTCGACATCAGAATCTAAATCTTCATAATATTTAGTTATCATTTCACATAAATCTTTAACCATTGATTTATTGTATTTATTTTGATTTACAGATTTTATGACAATACCTAAGTAATCATGAAAAGATTCTAAAGTTTCTTTAATTTGTTTTATTTCAGTACTTTTCTCAATATCATCTGCTATTGTTGAATATATATTTTCTACTTTTTCAAATGTATAATCTGATAGTTCGAATGATATGTTATTAAAATCAGCATTTTCCATTAATTAATGAAATATAAAAGAATCGATTTAAATATCAATTTTTATAATATTGTATAATAAATGGATTTCGACTTTGAATCATTATATTCTTTGGTTGAAACAATGAATAAATCAACTAAAGAAAAATGTTTGATTTGTCATTTCCCTATAGATAACGATGAATTAGTTTTAACATGTAATCATTATTACCACTCAAAATGTCTTAATAAAAAAACAAATAATATTAAATGTCCTTATTGTGAAAAATCAGTAAAAGTTAAAACATCTGATATTAAACCAATTAAAAATACTATACCTAATGGATGTAAAGTATTATTAACTACCGGTGTAAGAAAAGGTGAATATTGTGGAAGAAATAAATGTCCTTATCATAAATTAAATAAAGAAAAAGTAGTTGTGATAAATCCTATTCAAACTTGTCAACATGTTCTAAAATCTGGTCCAAGAAAAGGTCAATTATGTAATAAAAATAATTGTAAAACACATAATTTAGTTGTTTAAACTAATTATTATATTAATCTAAAAAGTCACAATCATCTTCATTTTGTTTATATTTATTAAATTTAGAAAAATCTGTTTGTTTTTTCTTAATTGTAGTTTCCATTTTCTTATAATTTCCATCATCTTCTTTATCCGATTCTTCTTTTTTCTTTTGAAATTTGGATTTATTAAATACCGTTTTTACTTCAAGCTTTGGTTTAACTGAAGGTTTACTTTCACTAGGAATATTTTTACTAGTTGATTTTTTAACAGTTGTTACTGGTTTATCATCAATAAAATCACATTCTTCGTCAATAAAGTCACAATCTTCAGTTTGTTTTAAATTTTTAGCCACTGATTGTTTCTTGGGTATACTATGTTGATAATTATCTAGAAACAATACACCATTTTTAATGATATCATTATTAATTCTAAATTCTGTATCAACTTTAATATATTTTTTTCTCCTTTCTACTATTTCATTTAATTTTGGTAATTCATCTAAATGGTCTCTATAATATTTAACTTTACTCCAAGTATCTTTTAAAATTGGTAAGATTGATGCAAATAATTGTCTATCTCTTTGAATAGGTTGATTATGAGATTGTTCAAGCTTCCAGTATATAACTTTATGAAAATAACATTCATTCATAATTTCAGGATGAGTTTTATTTAGATTTGATAATGTTTTTGCCATCCATTGATCATATTGAATATTATCCATATCTAATCTAGGAGGATAGATAAATTTGCTCTTCCATTCAATTTCATCACCATCGAATTCAGGTATCCATTTTTTAGGATAAAATTGTAATAGCACACCTTTTTTAATTCTATTATCAATTTGCATTTTCTTTCCTTCAATACCATAAGTATGTTGAGTATTTAAACAAGGATCAAGCAAATATTCTTCACGTGTCTTATATTGTGTAAGTTTACATTGCCAGAAATCACATACTTCTAGTTCACAGCATTCTAATTGTTGTTGAACCTGTAAATAATAATAATAAGGACAAATATGACCTTTGATATTACCAGAAGTTTCGATTGTTCTTCCATTAGGGGCAACACATTTGATTTCTAACATAGTTCCTAATCTAGGTGAAAATTTATTTGATAATGATTTAGCAGAACAAATACCGTCAGGAGATGCACCTAAAAAATCATAAACTTCTGAGGGTAATGCACCGAATTCAAACACTTGAACATCATAAATATGTTCATAAATTTTTGTTGCTATTAATTCGAATTTTTTACCATGATACACATTTGCATTATCTAAAAATTTATGATCTGGGTCACATTTTTTATGAATAAATGATTCAACCGGTTCATATGGATTTTCATCTATAGCTGCTGCAGTGTCTGAAGCAGTAATACGATTTCTTCTGTAAGCAAACCATTCAGGCGTTCTTTGTTCTGGTTGAGGTAATGCTTTTAATTTTTGAAAATGATTTTCTAAAGCTTGAAATTCTGGTGGGATTTCAACATCAGGATACATTTCTAAAAAATCAGGATAGAAACCATCATCTAACTCTTTTTTATATACTAATTCTTTACTAAATATTCGTTGAAATATTTCTATCATTAGTTCTAATGTTGTTTCAGGATACTTATCTTTTACCAAGTACAAAGTTTCTTTAAGAACATTATTATACTCTTCTTCGGTTTTGAAAGTCTTTTTACTACCATCCAGACACTTTTTAGTGTACTGGAGTATTTTATTTATTTTACCAGATGACATTGTTATTTGATAAAATAAATATATATTTTCTTTTTTAATCAATTTTTACTATTGTAAAAATTAGAGTGAGTTTATTCACTATTAATTATATATTTGCCATTTTTATATTCTAATATTGGAATACTTATTACTTTACCTTTAACTGAATCATATAATACAGAATCTTTTTTTGTTAACACTTTATTTTTTACCATTTCAACTAATTTTTCTTTTAACTCTTGTTTATCACTATCATTTTTAACTAATAATGCATTTACATATTCTTTAACTTTTATAATTTTATGAATTGCGGTCAATTTAGTCCAAGCTTTTTGATATAAATAATCATCACTATATTGTTGATTAGATGTTGGAGATTCTGTCATATTTGCTAAACTATTATGGCTTATTTCTTTTTTTAATTTAGGTTGGACTTCTGATTCTGAGTTTAATGTATTTAATTTCTTTTCTAATACATTTTTATCAACATTACTTTTTTCACATGCTTTGATTAAATTATTTAAATATAACATTTCCATGTTTTTTTCAATATTATCAATATTGGCTATATTTTCCATTTATATATAAAGGTAGCACTCTTTTAAATGGATTTTTATAAAAAAATTGCAATATAGAATTGATATGTAATTATCAATAATATTAATGAATACGAATATCGAATTTGATGAAATATTTGCGCTTCGCGTATTACTTCAAGACGAATACGAAAATGAGAATGATATTATTCGTGAAATTAAATATGAACTTTTAGGTAGAGGTATGTTAGAAGAAAATATACCTGCATTTATTCAAGAGTTTTATGAAAAATTTGGCATTAATATTTCGCTAGAGCAAATTAATGAAGCATTAGTCAATCCTAATCAAGGACTTGAAAATCAATTATATAATTTTGTAAACACTTTACTTCAACATCAGATGAACAACCAAGGAAATCACATTCATCCAGAAAGTGATAGTGAAGATGATTTGGATGATGAAGAAGGCGAAGAAGATGCTGATGACGAGGATGATAATGAAGAAGAAGTTAATAATGAAAATGTTGATATTAGTAATAACCATCAACCAGCAGTGCAACAACTAGTTGTAACAATGTCATCTGGTCCAACTGGAACTAGCTATCAAGTTATTTCAAATAACCTTCCTTCTGTTTTAGGAACAAATCCTCCTCTTGGTCCAGTAACAAACAATCTACCGCCAGGGTCTCCTGCTTTAGCACCTCAATTAGGAAATCTTGAAAATCTATTAAATAATCTCCTCAATCTGAATGGTCCTCAAATGCAAGTACCTCCTATTAATCCGATGATGCTTCAACCTCTATTACCACCACTTAGTGTGCAGTTTCAAAATATTACTCCGCTAAATATTCTAGGAGCAGGTCCATTAGGTATGCAAGATGTAAGAACTACATTAGATGAAGATGATACCAATAATTTAAAGAAATATAAACTTGAAACTAAACTAGATGAAAAATGTTCTATATGTATGACTGATATGGATGTCGGGGAAGAAGCTTGTGAATTACCTTGTAATCATAATTTTCATTCTGATTGTATTGTTCCTTGGCTGAAACAATATAATTACAAATGTCCAATCTGTAGAAAAGAAGCAGGTAAACCCAAATACAATGTTTAAAGGGTTCATTTAAATCATTAAAAGAAATGGATATTTTAAATATAATGTTATTTTATTTTGCTTTATTATTTATAGTTTTAAATTTGTTTACAATTATGAAATGGTTATCGTACAAAAATACTAGAAAACAAGTGATACAAGACCCACAACCTATTCAAGAACATATGCCACAACCAGCACAACCAGCACAACCAGTACCAGCTCAACAACCAGTACCAGCTCAACAACCAGTACCAGCTCAACAACCAGTACCAGCTCAACAACCAGTACCAGCTCAACAACCAGTACCAGCTCAACAACCAGCAGCAGCTCAACAACCAGCAGCAGCAGGTGCATTAATGCAATTAGTTGCATTTGGAGCTCAAAATGCTCATATTCCCAGACATATTTCAAAGACGTTTAATAAAGATGGATTTCATTTAATTGATGAAAAATATAAATATGAAATACCTCGTGTAGGAGATTTAGTTAAACCTAGATATATTCAATTTAATTTAAATAATAACGTCACGGTTAATGATTTTGTTGAGACAAATAAAGATAAAGTCTTAGAACTAATCGTTGGTGGACAAACTTTTTCTGCAAATACAATTGGGTTATTAGCTAAACTAAATGAACCTATAAAAATAAATAATTCTATTTTATTAAAAATACCATTTGAATTATTTGCATCGCATATTAGATTAATAGCCATACAATTTATGACTGTAAAATATGAATTAAATATTAACGATGTAAATATTAATGGAATTGAATTAATAAGCGATTATACTTATTTAGACAATCCAGAAAGAGTAGATATGGCTCAAAACCAGTTTGAAGAGTTTATACAAACAATAGATTCACATTATATAACAAAACCTAATCCAACAAATCAAATGAACATTAGACTAATGTTTAATCTAATCTCTAAAGGATACTTAATTGAGGGAGATATTAATAATTTAGAATCTATAAATCTGAAAATAAATGGACAAAATAGGCTTCACTATGATAAAATATATTTTCAACTATTTTGTCACCGAGTTAGTGAAAATTTATTATACCTACCTTTAAACACAGATTATAAATTAGAAGATAGAACAGCAGATTCTTTTATTGGTGGGATTAATCAATCTAGAATTGATAATCTAATCATGAAATTAACTTTTAGTAACAATCAGACAAAGATAGGAATTCATAGTGTAACAGCTAACAAACTCAGATATATGAATGGTCTTGTGGGGACAGCATTTGCACCTAATCAAATTATGTTTGATGATGGAAATTTCGTCCCACCACCTGTTGCAGAATTTAACTTCTTATTACCTGGTCCTATAACCCCAATTACTTGGAAATATTTATACAAACTGATTAATTTGAATAAAAATGACGAGTGTCCTATTGTTTATGATAAATTTACAAATGGTTGCAAATATTCAACTTGTCTGCAATGTGCTTATAATTTTAGTGAAGAAGGTATTTTAGATTGGTTTAAAATTTCTAGAAAATGCCCAATGTGTAAAGTTGAATGGAAGAAATTTGAAATGTATGTAAATGAAGAATCAGAAGATGATATGTTTGTTGATTATGATAAAGTAAATTTTATTGAAGCTTAGTTATTTTTCTCTTCATTTATCATTAAATTAGATAAAAACATCATTAAACCTCCAATAATTAAAATCATAATAGCAAATGTAAATTGTCTTTTTTCAGTTTCCATAATATAAGGAATTGGATTTTCCTTATTCACAAGTTTTTCTAGAATTTCAAAGAATAAGTTTTTCATATTTATGCCTAAATCATCGATATAAATATTTGAAGAATCTTCTTTTTCAATTTGTTTTATATTTTTTTTTTCTACAACTTCTTGATTTATTTGATTATCTTCTTGTTCACTTTTAGCATCTGCTTCTTCAAATTGTTTGTTGAATTCATCTGGATTAAATTTTTGATCTCTCTCAAGTTTTTTTAATTGTGACATTATGATAAATTAGAATTTATTTTAAATATTTTCTAATTTAACACTTTTTATTATTTGCATTACTATTTATATAATATTTTAAGATTTGAATAATTCATCATTTCATCTAAATCATAATCTAAAATAATATTAGTATGAAAAAATATTCTCTTTCCATCTATAACTTTATTTAATTTAAGTAGTAAATCATTTTTGAACGATATTATAGTCCATTTATCATCTTCACCATCTACATTCTGATAAACTTGACCTTTCTTATTATAAAACATAATTTCACCTCCAGTATAATCAAAAAGAAATTTAGGTGGTATTGCTAATAAACTCCCATATCCTTTTTTAGTAAAAGTAAAATTATCTGAAAAATATTCTGGATCTAAAGCATATAATTCCCATTCTCTCAATTCCTTTTTATAATACTGAACCGAGCCATATTTATAATCATTCCCTAAAATATTAGTAATCAATTCAATTGGGTCCCTAATAACATCCATACAGATAGAAAATTTATCTATACTTTTATACGCTATACCTTCTGTTAATGTAACTTCATCTTCATCTTTAACAATAACAGCACTTATACTTTTAATAACAAACGGAATAGTATTTATAAATCCACTATCAAATATTATTACATTGTTTGTTAAACTTTTTTTATAAATGTTAATATCTTCAAATAACATTTTATAAATTTGTTTCATTTTATAATACAATATATTTAATTGAAAATAAAACTAATTTTATAAAAAAATTGAAATATCTAGACTTGTTAGAAAAATTTTAGATTTTTCTAATTAAGTCTGTAGACCTAATTAGAATTTGTTAAACAAATTTCTAACAGGTCTAAAAAATCATTATAATTTTTTAATCAATAAAAAAATTGAAAAATGTTTATAAAAATAAATTGTCATAATATATAATGCTTTACACAACTTGCCCAACTTGCGGTTTCTTTTTAGGCCAAAAAACTGAAGAATATGAGAAAAAGAAAAATGAAATTTGTTCTAATCCTAAGTTATCCAAAAAGGAACAAGAAGAACAAATTGCAAAAGTTTTAAAAAATCTTGGTTTGAGAAGATATTGTTGTAGAATGAGAATGATGACATATAAAGATCTTGTTCAAGATATTTTACCTGTTCAAGAATAATATTATTTAGTTTGCCATATTTCAAAATGATTCATGTCATGTGTTCTTAATTTTAATTGGTCAATAGAATATTTTTGTCCTTTGACGAATCCTAATTCAAATAATTTTTGATTACCGTTTTCAATTAATTTATCTATTTCGGCTGTAGGAGTGTCACCTTTGACAACAACTAAAGTATGATGTATCCAACCAGATGGTTGTTCTGCAAATGTTTCATCAGGTTTAAAATATTTAGATGTTCCATATTTTGTTCTTAATAGGGGAGAAATTTTATTTAATCTTTCTACCCAAGCTTCTTTATATTTTTGCATTGAAGGTATTTTGTATAAAAATTCTCTAATACTATTCATTTTATCAGAATTAAATGTTACTTTAATAATAACTCTATTTTCTCTGAAAAATGCACTTACACCATCTAATACTAAATCATCTATTTTATCAATAGTTTTCAAAAAATCTTTAAATCCAGGATACATTTTTTCATTATCTAAATCATCTATTGTTTTATAAGCAGGAATAGATGATACTATTTTATCATATTCTGATTCAGATGGGATTATATATTCTGGTTCATAAACTATAGAAGTATGAGGTTCCATAATTGTTTTCACAAATGTTTTATCTACAAAAGCATCATTAATTGTCATACTGGGTTTAATTAAATTTAATTTAGCACCCATATCTTTATTAAATACACCATAAACAATTTGATATTTTTTCAAAGGATAAACTGGTTTTGGTGCTTCTGTTGATGCAGGCATTTCTTTTTTTACTGAAAGAGTGTCTATAGCTAATCCTGATATTAATAATGGATTCACTTTGATTCCATAATTAATTGGTAATCTTTGAATTAAAGGACTAACTAAAGTTCCTACTTGAGGAACCATTGTTCTGACTAAACTAGGTGCTTGAGGAACTATCGAACTAACTATTTGTTGCATAGGTTTAATTTTTTCTAGTTGACCTGCTATATTCTTTGCTTTTAAAGCATTAAAAGCTTGTATCATTTGAGGATTTTTTAAACCCTTTTTTTTTAATAGAGCTTTAGCTGCTTTTTTAAGTTTATTGTATTTTCCTTTATATTTAAGATATTTTTCTTTGTATTCTTCGTCCATATAAATATAGGTCAGAAAATATATATTTAATAATCAATAACACTTCCCACACCTTTTGTTGTTCCATCCCTAAAGAAGAAAACCATATTTTTCTCTAAAAATTCTGGATAATAGTTAAATTCAAATTCTACTTCACATGTATCTCCATTTCTTAATATTTGATTATTTAAATTTATTTTTGCGCTCTGTCTAATTGGTCCACAATGTATTACTGGAGAATATCCTGCTTTAATTGTTGTTGAATGATGTAATACGTTAATTTTAGCTTTGAATTTTTTAACAACAAAATTCTTAAATTTTTCTACACTATCAACTAACACCATTCCTTTTCTAATATGATGTCTTTCAATCACATCTTTTACACCTTTAATTGCTAATGTTGATTGAATATTTGATTCTGCTACATCTACATTTTCTCTTAGACTATTGTGAATACTACGAATAGTTACTTCTTTGAATTCATTATTTCCAAATGGACCTAAATATAATTTTTGTCTAATATTAATTTGGGCTCCTTTATTTGTTCCAGATATTACTAAACCTATACCAGGAACCATGAATGTCCCATCAATATAATAAATAGTCCCATTTATTTGTGACCATTTATCTCTTTGTGGAAGATGATATAGTAATTGATGTAAATTATCTATGTTTATACCAGTTTTATTTGAAATAGAAATAATTGGAATTACCTCAGCTTTTCCACACATATGATTAATATAATCATCTGTATCTTTATCATTATTTATAAAAAATAATGTTTTTCCAAAATTAGTTTTACCTAATAGTTTTTTCAGTTGATTGCACAAGTTTTGATAGATCTCTTTTGGAGCCATATCTACTTTTGTGATTGTTATTACAAATGGAATATTTAGATATAGTAATATACCTATATGTTCTCTTGTCAACTTAGTTATTCCGGTATTTGCACCAATTACAACAATACCATAATCAGGAAACATACCAGTGACACCAAAAATGGTAGTTTTCAAATATTTTTCATGACCAGCTAGATCAATAAATGAAGTTACTTTGGTATTCCATGTAATTGGTGTTCTTGATTTGATATCTTTGAGATTTTTATTTTCTTTAGGTCCATAAAGAACCATAGTATTGTCATCCTTTTTGTGGTAAACTAAAGGATTATATGTTATATGACTAGTTCTACCAGATTCTCTCTCGTGTGGGTGAATTAAAACCTTGTTTCTGGCAAAACCTCTACCGTCATCAAGTTCTCCTGATGTTAACACACCGATTAAAGAACTTTTACCAGCATCTACTGGGCCACATACAGCTATTGTGCATTCCTCTTTTATTTTATTATCCATATAATAAAATATAAGTATTTTTTTAAATGAAATTAAATATTAACACCTAAATTTCTTAATTTGTCGACTAAACTTAAATATTTTGTTTTATATTTTATATAACTATCATAACCACCTCCTAAACTTTCTCTAGTTTTTTTACCACGCGCAACAGCAACAGCATCTGCTTCACTAATTGGTTTACCTTCAGCTTTACGTGCTAATAATAATTCAGCGGCTGCATCTGCTTGTTTTCCACTTAAAGGTGGTTTAGTAGATGCGTAATCTCTTTTAAGTCTAGTAGCTAGGTCTCTTTTATTTTCACCTGCTGCGGCAACCCCACCAACTATAGCTTCAGCTTGGTCTAATGCATCAGCGAAAGTTGTTGTTTTATCAGACATAATTCTCAAGATTTCATTTGTATAATCATCTGCTTTTTGATTGACTACTGTCTTTCCATCTTTTTGTAATTTAGCATAAATTGCTATTTTTCTAGGATAAAATCCGGTTTTTTCCAAAATCTTCTTGATTTTTGTTCTTAATTTTCCTTGGTCGCTATCAGTTTTTATTTTAATTGAGGACAATTTACTATCATCATGTTCAAATACACGATATTCTAATAAGTCAGTAAATTTAGCTGAAGGATCAACTGTTCCGTCTGCACCTACTGTTACTGGTCTGTCTCTACCATCAATAAAATCTTGCATAGAAATCATTTTACTTCTACTTAATGATTCAAACATTGCATCTATAAATTCTTCATTCCATTGTACTGCTGCTGTACCACGTTTAGTCGCTTTTCCTGCTTCCCCTCTTTCTTTTTTCTCAGATATTTTAGTGGTAAATTTTTCTAATTTTTTCTCTGCACCAACTACTTGAGATAATAAAACTCTTATCTTAGATTTATATCTTGATGCATCTAATACGAATGTATCACGAGAACCTTCTGGAATAGGAGGATTAATACCATAATCTGCTAATTGGTCACTAGTAAAAGTTTTATCATCTGCTTCTAATAAATCAGTTACACCACCGCGTCTTCTAATCCTTTCTCCTCCTTGGCAAGGTGTGACTTCTTCATCATCGATACCAAAAGTTACTTTAATATAATTTGTATATTCAGGTTCTGTGCATCCTTTCATAAATTCAATAACTGCTTCCCTTGCATATAGTGATCTATTAAAGTTTTCTATAAATTGTAAAGCTTGTTTTAAACCTTCTGCTCTTCTTTCGTTTGTGCGTGATTTCATTCCATCCAAAAATTTATTACAAATTTCTTTTTCATCATATTCTTCTTCCCCTTGGGTAAAAGATGCGAAAGTGCTAAAATATGGTGTGGGTTTAGGAGCACCTTCTAACATTTTAGTTTCTACTAATTCTTCTCCTTCATAACTTTGATTATATGCTTTTTGTAATTTAATCAAGTAACTTTTTAATATTTTATTTACATATTCTTTGCCCATTAACAAATACCAAGCATATTTAACCCTAAACTCTATATCCTCTTCTTTCACACCAACTTTTTGTAATTCTTTAGTTTTACTTGCAATAAAAAAGTTTTCTATTTTATCAGTTCTTGATAAACCTTGAACTGGTCTCTTTAGTTCTGGATTCATTCTTTTCCATATTCTTTCAGCTTCTTCAACTCTTAAACATCTTAATGGGTCGTTAATAATTTCTTTTATCAAACCTTTACGTCTATTAGGGTCATTATCTAGATCTAATTTACAAGGATCAACTGAAACACCTCCACTAATACCACCTCTACCTAATTCGACTTCTGCTACTTGAAAATCGTCATCTTCATCATCATCTAATTCTTCAACTACTGTTCTTTTCTTTCTATGGTTATCTTCCCTTAAATTAATTGTTTTAGCTGGAACTGTGAAATCGCCTTCTTCTAATTGAGCGGCTATTTCTGCAAATGATTTCATATTAACTAATCGTCTAGCTTCTTCGGCTTTTAATCTTTCGCACATAAATGTATCTAGATCTTCAGAAGATAATAATGAATTAAAATCTTCTTCATTATATTCATATGTTTGAGTGGCATCTCTTTCAGGTACATCTTCTATCTCTTCTCCCAATAATTTAGCAATAGTTTCTCTAGATGTAGGTTCATCTCTTGTAGTGATAGCTTTTTCTAAGGTAGTATCTACATTGCCTTCAATTACTTCAAAATAAACTAATGGTGTTAAAATTAAGTTTGTTATATCTGTAGTTCCAGCAATAGGTGCTTTCAAATTTCTACCTTCTAAATGTTCACCTACTACTAATTTTTGAATAGGATTAATAGTTCTATCTCTAGCACTAGGATTTTCTTGTGCAAAATGACTGAAAAAACAAACTTGTCTTGTTAAAAGATTATTTCCGGCATAATCTTTACCAGGGTAAATATTAGATAAATTATATTCAATTATATACATTGGAGAATCTTTTTTTGAATTACCATGTCTTAAAGCTGCACCACGAGCTGTTCTAGTTTCAGGAGTAATGAAAATATATTTTGAAGCTGATAACGTTAACATATGATATAAAGATACAAAAAATAAGCATTTGGATTTAAATTCTTCCATTTTTTCGAACCACATTTTATAATTTTCTGTTGTAATACCAATTGCATTTCTAAAGTAATCAGTTCCCACTTTTGTGCTTAATAAATCAGTGAATGTAAATGGAGTGAAAAAACCATAATTTACAGGCCAATATTTATCATCTACAACTTTATTTACAGCTATTTTTGGATACCCGTTTAATTTAAATCTTTCTACTACATCTGGAGTTTTACGTCCATCATCATCCATGACTAATTGTTGAATTTCAGTTATTCTTTTCATTTCAAATCTTCTATCAAGAGGAGCTAATCTTTTGATATCTCTAACTTGATTAGGGTGCATATAGTCATTACCTATTTTTACTAATTTATCAAAAGTAGTTAATTCTTCAATAGGTACAATTTTATCAGCACCTGTTACAGCATCTTTTTCTTTGATACCTGAATTTAAATATTCTCTGTATTGTGATTTTAATATATTAATATGTGTACACATTTTTTCTTCAGTTTGCAAACCAAAGAATGCTCTAGAAAATTTTTCATAATCTGCAGTTCCTTCACGTATTCTTAACTTATTTAATAAAATATCGATTGTTTCATAAGGTGCATCTATTTTAACTAATTCTTTATCAGCAGATAAATTAAGTAATTCTTTAAGATCCCTGAAATAATTATTAACTACTACTTTTTTTACTCTAGTGTATCCTACTTTTCTTGGCATTCTACCAGGAAACTTTTCTGGATCTGCATAAGGTCTGAAAATAAGTTTTCCTGGTTGTAATCTACCGCCTGCATAAGTAGGTCTTATTAATTTGTAATTAGAATTAAAATTTACTTTTTGTCCATCTATATTTTTGGTTATTTGAAAATTTACTTCATTACATTCTACTTTAAAATGGCATGTAAATTCTACACCATCAATATTCTTAAATAATGAAACTTCTAATTGAACATCACCTCTTGCACTAGGTGCTAATAAAGGAGTAATATTATCAAAATATTTAGGTCCAAAAATATTTTTTGTAGGGTCAGCTTCTAAAGCTGCGTCCGCCAATATAGGAATTAAATTTTTAGTCCAAATAAATTTTTCATCAGTGTTAACATCAGCATGACGTCTAGGTACACAAGGTGCATCTACATCTGTTGGTATGTTAAGTAAAAGTTCAGGGATTTCATCTGTTATAGACTTAATTTTAGGACCTGTAAATTTTTTTCCTGTATCTCTTGCATCATTCCATGTTACTTTTGGTTCTTCCATATAAATTATATAATTAATTATAGAAAATAATTATTAATATTTTTTCTATTGTAATATAATGATAGTATTAATATACTATGCTATTATGATTATATATATGATTATGATGATCTTGACAGTTTCTAAACAATTATCTCATACTAATGACCACCAATTTAAGGAAATTTCTAATAAAAATATTAAAAATAAAGAAAAACCAGAAGAGAAAGAAGAACCTGAATCATCTGAAAAGAATTTATCATTAGATAAGATTATTGGTTTGGAAAGTGTAAAAGAAGAACTAAGATATTTCTTAGATTTTATTAAAAATAGAGATAAATATAAAAAATGGAATGTCAAATTACCCAAAGGTATTTTATTAGTTGGTCCTCCTGGAACAGGTAAAACTTTATTAGTAAAAACTTTAGCCAAAGAAATAGAAATACCAGTAATTCATGCATCTGGTTCTGAATTCGTAGAAATGTATGTTGGTGTAGGTGCGGCAAGAGTTAGAAAATTATTTGCTAGAGCTCGTCATCATAAAAATGGATGTATCATATTCATTGATGAAATTGATGCTATTGGTAAAAAGAGAGCAAATGGATTCGAAGGTAACTCTGAAAGAGATAATACATTAAATCAATTATTAGTTGAAATTGATGGTTTTGGGGAAGTTGATAATATTATGGTATTTGGTGCAACAAATTTAGTAAAAAATTTAGATTCTGCTTTAACACGTTCCGGTCGTTTCGATAAAAAAGTATATTTTGATGCTCCTAATAAAGATGAAAGAACTAAATTATTTGAATTATATTTAAATAATGTTCCTCTATCGGATGATATTGATAAAGATAAATTAGGTGAATTAACAAGTGGCTTAAATGGTGCTGATATTGCTAATATTTGTAATCAATCTAAGATTAATGCTATTCAAAAGAATATTAAATTAGAAGATTCTATAGAAAAAGCAAATGAAGAAAATCATAAAGTAACATTTGATAACATACAAAAAGCTATTGATGAAGTTATGATTGGTAGAGAAAAACCGGAAAGAAAAATGGAAATTAATGAACGCGAAAGAGTTGCTTATCACGAAGCTGGACATGCTATTATGAGTTATATTTTAAAAGATTCCAATCCTCCTATTAAAGTATCAATTTTACCAAGAGGTGAAAATGCATTAGGTTTCAGTCAACCTAAACCTGAAGACAGAAAATTATATACTCAAAACTTTTTGTTAGCTCAAATTTGTGTATTATTAGGTGGGCGTGTTGCTGAAAAAATCATTTATAATAATTATTCTTCTGGTGCTCATGATGATATAGAAAGAGCAACAAATATTGTAAAACATTGGTTTTTAACATGGGGTATGGATAATTCATCAGGAGCTCTAAATTATCATGAACTTCATAATAATAAGATGACAGATGAAATGTTAAACAAAATAAGAAATTTTATGAGAGACGTTGAAAAATTTACACAAAATATTTTAACGGCAAACAAAGAACATATCGTAAATTTAGGAAAATTATTATTGGATAAAGAAACAATTATTTACACAGATATTATATGTATTTTACCAAAAGAAATGGAAAATAAAATAGAAAACATTGAAATTTAATTTATTCATTTATATTTTCTTCTTTTAATAAACAGAAGGCAAAGATAGCCATTGCTAAATAAGTAATCAATTGACCTTCAAATGATGTAACATAACTATGGACTATTAGAGAAATTATACCCCATAATCCAGACCATAAAATGACAGTTAATATAGTATTTCTTATAAAATGCATAGCAGATTTATATTTTTGGTCTTTTGTGTCAATCATATTACTAATATAGTGAAATTAATTAATTTAATATATTTTCAATTTTATAGGTAAAAATTGATAAAACTATTTATAGTTATAATAGTTTTATTAATAATGCCCACAAGTTATCTAACGGATGGACTCGTTATTACAAATAGTAACGGAGAAGAAGAAATTATCCAAATCCCCTATAATTTAAATAATGTCTTAGCAACAGAAGAAGATATTATTCAAATTTTAGCTAATTTTAATGTAAAGGTTAATAAAATTAATCACATTAATTTCTTTCATGAAGCTTTTACACACAAATCATATTGTAAAAAAGATATTTTTACAGATGATGTTTTAGCTGCAACAAGAAAAGAAATGGGTAATCCAAGTAATTTATTAGAATTACGCGACCATAGTTATGAAAGATTAGAATATTTTGGTGACAGAGTTGTTAAAATTATTGTATCTTTCTATCTTTTCAAAAGATATCCAAATCAAGATGAAGGTTTTATGACACGTTTACAAACGAAAATTGAAGATAAAACAAATTTAGCTGAAATGTCAAAAGAAATCGGATTAGGTAAATTTTTTATTATTTCTAGACAAATTGAATCAATGAATGGTAGAAATTTAGAAAAGATTCATGAAGATGTGTTCGAAGCTTTTATGGGTGCACTATTTAATAGTAATGGATTTGAACCTTGTTTTCAACTAATGGTTAACCTATTAGAAACTATGATTGATTATTCTGAGAAATTGTACAAAGATAATAACTATAAAGATAGACTACTTCGTTATTATCATGCTCAAAAATGGAAATTCCCTTCATATTGCAGTATTTATTTTGAAGGACCTCCTCATAAAAGAACATATATTATGGGCGTAGAAAAACCTGATTCTGAACCTAATCAACATTTCAAGAATAGATGTATTGGTTTCGGATTAGGGATGTCTAAAAAAGAAGGTGAACAAGCTGCTGCAAAAATGGCACTAATCAGTTACGGTGTCTTGAAAGAAGACCAATATACTAAAGCCGATATATATTATCCTCCTTGGAATTTAATAGATAATCATGATGGTGAAACTTTAATTTTAAATAAATCTGATGATATTATTGATAAAAGTACATTAGATTCTAATGAAGAAAACACACCAAAAACATTTAAGAAAAATAAAAATAATGATACTGATTCGGTTTATAGTTTCATTTCAGAAAAATCATTAGAATTATAAGTTAATATAGTTTCTATTAATTTTAAAAATTGAGACTATTAAAAACTGGGTTTGATTTAAATAAAAGAATATTATTATATAATATGGCATCAGTAGAAATGAATGGTCAAGTAAGAACTATACAAGATATGTTTTTTTCAAAAGAAAATATTTCTAGTTTAAATAAAAAACTATTAGAAAAAAATCGTTTGAATGACATACCAAAAGAATCAAAAAAACAAATTATTGATTTATTAATTAAAAATATGAAAGGTGTTTATAAATCTATAGACGTAAAAAGAATTAATAAAAAAAATTTTGATTCTATACATCAACAATTTAATAATATGTGTTTAGCAGAAGCTGAAAAAGAACTTAAAAAGAATGATATTGCTTCATTAATCCAACCTAATGCATCTGAATTAAAATTTAAAAGAGATTTTGATTCCAATCCTAATGCTGGTAACAAATTAATGGATAGACCAGTACCTTCACATGAAAAATTTTTATATCCTCCTGGATTTTCTAATCAAAGAAATGCTCAAGATAATCGTTTTGATAATTTATTTAAACCAATCGTTGATAATGTTGATGAAAATTATGCATTCAATCAATATCAATATGGTAAAGGAACAGAAGATGTAAGTCAAAGAATGGATCGTTTAAAGTCTGAAAGAGATACCGAAACAAGATTACCTCAAAGACCGAGAACCCCAGATTTTCTAAAACCAATGGAAACACAACCAAATAGAAGAGGAGGGCAAGGTAGAGACGATGTTAGTATTCCAAGAAACGGAAGACCCGATTTTTCAAAACCGGTAAACCAACAAGAGGGTTTTAAATCGCTTAATGAGGATCAAGGAGATTTATATGATATAAATAATATAGATCAACCAATTAATATTAAAGAGGTAAGAGAAGATAACCGTTCTTTTGCAGAGAGACTCAAAAGTTTACAAAATGACCGTGGATCTGTTAATGTCCCACAAAATAGAGGTAAAATAGATTTCACAAATGAAAATTTCCAAGATACTTATGAACAATCTGATTCCATGGGAGAAAGACAAAAAGAATTAGAAGAAATTCCTGAATATGAACCAAAAACTGTAGAACAAATAAAAAAAGAGAAAGAAGATGAAATTATAAATAGAAGACTTGCTGTAAACAGAAGTGTAGAAGAAGATGCAAGGAGAATGCAAGTACCAAATAATAGAATAAATTTACAAGATAATAATAGAATGAATTTACAAGATATACGACAAAATTCGGGAATGCAACGTCAAGTACCTTTACAAAGACCACCAGTAACACAATTATTAGCTTCAAATAAAAACATAGATGTAAGAAAAATTCAAGATACTTTAAAAAAACTTGGTATGGTTGAATATTCAGAAGTTCAACATTTAGTCAACGAAAACAATTTATTAAAATCACAAATGAAAACATTATCATCTTCTGGTAATAATAAAGTTGATAATGTAAGACAAGATATTGCTATAGAATTTGATAAATTGACAGAAAAAGATAAAATATTAACACAAAAAGAAGATGAACTTAAACAATTAATTAAAAAATATAATCATGTTTATGGAATATCCAATGTTCAATTAGATATTTCACCAAATGAAAGTAAAAGTGTATTTAAATTTGAATTTGAACCAATAAATAATGTTGTTGGAATTAAATTAATGTCTTACTCTTTGCCTCAAGCTAGATACAATATTGAGGAAGGTAAAAATAATATGTTTAAATTAAAACAAGAAAATGAATTAATTGAATTAAAATTATCTTCTGGAAAATATACTATTGAAGAATTATTAAAAGAACTAAATAAAAAATCTAATAAATATTTATTTTCATTAAATTTAGAACAAAAAGTAGAAATTAAATCCGATGATACATTTGATATTCTAAATACTTCTTTATCTAAAGATGTTTTAGGTTTTATTAATACATGTGTCGGTCAAAGCGAATATACTGCAGATAGATTATGGGATTTAAGAATTGAAGATAAGACTTATTTATATTTAAATAATATTGATGATTCAACACCATTTGCATTACTTTATCCGAATAATCAAGGAAATTATCAATTCAAGTTTGAAGATCCAACAACAATTGATAATTTAGAATTAGTATTTAAAGATTCTAAAGGAAGACTATTTAATTTTTATGGTTTAAATTATAGTTTAAATGTTCAGTTGGAAATATGTAATCCGGACGAGATGATTTAATTTTTCTGGCACTTAACAGATTCATCTTTTAAATTATTATTTCTAAAATATACACCACGACATTTATTCATTTCATCATCTCTTGTGATATTTTCAGTAATACTATCAAATGATTCGCCGCCGACTAATCTAATAATAAAATTAATAGAATAAACCCCGCATTCTGAATTATTTAATTGATGTTGTTTAGTGTTAAATCTTAAGTCAAATGGTTTTAATTCATCTGCTAATTTTGAATCTTTAATCTTACCGCCTCCATCAAAAGCTTTTATTAATTTATTAATTTTAATATCTTTATTATATTTCTTTTTATAAAGATGTTTTAAAATACGATTTACAAATTTTCTTGTTCTTTTAGATGGTTTTTTAGCAAAAGAATCAAAATAATAAATTTGGTTTTTTTCTAAATCTGTAAAAAGAGCAACCCAGTGAGAACCACCTTGTGTATGGTCATCTAAATTAATAACCATTCCTATTTTAGTTTTACCTTGTTTTTCTAATTCTCTAAAATCTAAATTCCCTATTCCTAAAACAGGTAATTCTTCAAAATCTGCAGGAACAGCCCCTAAAAATAAGAAAGATTTATATTTTTCTTGATATTGGGCAATTACATTATTTATATCAGTTGTTGATAACCAATCATATTTTTTAGATGGACCTTCTGGTCTAAATGTATTTTCTTCTATATCTTCTTTAATTTGTTCATCATCTATTTTTTGAACAATATCTAAACGTAACCAACAAGTTTGATCATCACAATTATTAGATAATTTTTTTTCTAATTGTTCAACTAAATATTTTTTATTTTCAGAAATTTTTATTTTATCATTGTTCTTTTTATTATAATTTTCCGCAATTGCTTTTAATGATTGTAATGACAAACAAGAACCTTCTTTAAATGTTTTGCTTGGGGCACATTTTTCATCCATTTAATATTATTTAGAATAAAAATTTATAATATATTAAAATTTATTATAAATTAATCTTTTATGATTATCTTTTGATTTGTTATTTTTTGTAATTCATTCCATTCTTTTTCACTAAAAGATAAAAAAATGGACTCTGTATCTTTTAAATTCTTACTATTTAACATTTTAATAAAATTATGAGAGAATAAACCTACTACAATATGATTATTTTTTACTTTTGGCTTTTTTTCAATAAATAATTTTTCCTCAAATAAAACCATGCTTTCTGATGATTTCTCATTTTTATCACTAGATGCAATAATATAATTATTTTTTATTTTATTGAAATTCTTAACTTGAGGGAAACTACCTGAATAACAACAATCTAATATCATATATAAGTTTATTGGATGAACAAAAATATGATTGATTAAATCATATAATTTTGATGGTTTTAAAATAACATCATATAATTTTAGACAACCACCTCTAAAACCATGACCTGAGAAAAATATAAATAAATCTGTTGTATCCATATTATTTCTAAATACTTTTTCTAAATTTTTTACTGTTGCATCATCACCTAATAATATATTTTTATTTTGAAATAAAGGTAAATTATAAAATAATAATGCATCATTTTCACACCCGAATAGGTTTACAGAATTATTTCCTATAAATATTGAAGTAAATTTTTTATTCATCATAAAAGAATATAAATTATTTTAATTTTGAGTGGAAAAAACCATTAACAAATATTTTTTTCTAATAAGTATTATATAATTATGTCCTACCAAAAAAAATACTTAAAATACAAAAATAAATATTTAGCTTTAAAATCTAAGTATGGATATTTATTAAATTCAGCAGATTCTGATTCACCTTTCCCTGAACAACCCATTGCTTCAAGAGGTTTATTTTCTGATTTAACTGCTACTGAAGATAATGGTAATAATATAAATGTTAAAATAATTGCCAATTCAATGGTTGGTGGCGGTGATGAAACACCTGTTACTGAAACTGAAACAACTATCAAAAACAAAAATACTGAAGACAGCACTGAAGTAAGTCAATTATTCAGACAATTAGCTGGTGCTAGACCTAAAAAAAGCAAAAGTGCTAAAAAAGCCGCTGCTAAACACTTTTTCAAAGATGATTCTGATTCAGATTTAAGTGAAAGCACAGGTTCAATGTCCGATGCTCACGATGATTCTGAATTCTCTTCTAGTGAAACTGACTGGTAAATATTAAATTATCAAATTTTATTTTATATAAATAAAAATTGATAAATCTATATTTAAAAACAACTTTTATAATATATTAATGTATGATATTGTAGGTAAAGAACAACTCGAAGAATTTATCTGGGAAAACAAAGATAAGGTTATTGTTGTATATTTTGGTGCAGAATGGTGTGGTCCCTGTAAAAAACTAAAACAAAAACTTGATACAGATGAAACTTTACTTCAAATGCCTAATCTTGTAGTAGGTCATCTTGATGTTGATGAAGATGAAAATAATAAATTAGCTGAAATGTATCAAGCTTCTTCTATTCCTCTTCAAGTATTTGTTGAACTAAAAGGAACACAAATTGTTGAACTTGATAGAGTTATTGGATATGATTGGTATAAATTTAAAAGCGCATACGATAAGATTATGGAATCTAGAGTAAGTAAGGATACTACTGTAACTGGTAGCAATGAATAAATTTAAGTACACAATATATTAATTTTTTTATTTTTATGATATTAAAACTAAAAAAATTGAACTCTAATAAACTTGTTATTATTATTTTATTAATTAATGAACTCCCCTTTTGAGATAAAAAGCATAAACATGTTTTCTTCTTGGGTTTACAATTTACCTAAAAATCATGACTGTACGATTTGTAGGTGTAATTTAAATATTCCTAGTTTATATAACCAAGAAAAAGGTATAGAATCATATATTGTTACAGGAACGTGTCAACACTCTTTCCATTATGAATGTATCAAACCCTGGGTTGATAAAAATAAACATTGTCCTCTTTGTGCACAACCTTGGCAATATCTTCAACCTCCTGTTCAAGATCAAACAGACAATGATAAAATAGATACTCCTTCAAAAAAAATATCTATCAAAAAGAAAATTAATATTTCTAAAGATATTAATAAAAATGATATTGATAAAAAACATACAATGAAAGATTATTGGAATAATGTTAAACCATCCTAATAATTTCATAAATCTAAAATTCTAAAATCTTTGTTTAAATTATCTTTTATAGAATCACGATTGTTATATAATAGTAATTTTACTTGTTTGATTTTCTTTAGTTTAAGTTCAGAATTGTCTGTCCACATTTGTTCAATGAATTTATCTATTATTGAAGATAATTCTGGAGGTAAATTATTTTTTTCATCGAGTTCTAAAGCAAATGTTTCTATATCATTCATTCTTTTATCTATTAATTTTTCTAATAATTCATTTTTATCAACAGCTTGAAACTGTTTGCTATTATTGTTATATTCGTAAGCAATGTCATTTTGAAGATTAGTGATATAAACATTTTTAAATTGATTATATCTAGTATCTGGTAGAATATGAACTTTATTAATTAGTTCATTTAAACTATTATACTTTTTATTTAATATTGCTAGTTTTTCTTTATCAGTTAATACTTGATTTAAATTTTCATTGCCTAATGGTACGATGTTAATGATATTATTATTAATTGTTCCATTATTTATTAATTGTTTATTAATTTTTTGTAAAGTTTTTGGATGAATTTTCAATGCTCTTTGAAACATATCTTTCATTTGTTCGTTTTGTTTCTTCATTTCTTCTAATATTTTAGTGATTTCTAAAGTAGATTTTTTGTTTGTATCTTCTTCAATATTACATGTTTTTTCATGTCTAAATCGACTTTGTTTATGAACAAAAAGTTTATCACAAAATCGACAAGGGAAAGATTCATCTATGCTTACTTTATGCTTACTTTTAGGCTTACTTTCCGGCTTACTTTCCGGCTTACTTTGGCTTACCTCAGTAACATGATATTTTTTGTTGTGATTCCATCTAGCTTGTCTAGATGAATATATCTTATTACAATATTCACATTTATATTCCATAAATCGTGCGTACACTATATAAATAAATTAGAATTTATTTTCTTAAATGATTTTTTAATAGCGTACACCTGATGTACGTACACTTTTGCGTACACTTTTTTAGCGAGAGAGAGAGGAGTTCTAACATGAAACTTTATAAAATTTAAATAATAAAACTTTACTTAAAATGAAATTATTTTATAAATTAATGAAAATTGTTTATAATAATATTAAAAATAAGATTGAAGTAGGATTAGATGAAGCCGGTAGAGGTCCTTTAATAGGAAGGGTTTATGCTGCAGCAGTGAATTGGGGAAATACTGAAATTAATGAAAATGTTACTGATTCAAAAAAATTATCTGCTAAAAAACGAGCAGATGTATTAAATTGGATTCAAAATAATGTAGATGAATGGGCTGTTGGTTGGGCTGAACCAGAAGAAATTGATAAAATTAATATTTTAGAAGCTACTAAATTAGCTATGACAAGAGCTTTAAATCAACTTGATTTTAAACCAGATTATTTAATTATAGATGGTGTAGGTTGGGAGAAAAAATTCCCTGATTATAATGTAACATCAATAGTTAAAGGAGATGCAAATTATTATTCAATAGCAGCTGCATCAATATTAGCAAAAGAGTATCACGATGATTATATAAAATCTTTATGTTATAATCATCCTGAACTAAACGAAAAATATGACCTTTTAAAAAATATGGGTTATGGCACTAAAAAACACATAGAAGGTATTCAAAAGCATGGTTTATCTGAATTTCATAGGAAAACGTTTAAGCTAAAGTAAAAAAATTGAAATCTTTTTATATAATTGATAATAGATAGTTAGTATGTCACATCAAGATTGGGATTACATTACTCTTACTAATACTAAGGCCAAGTCCACTGACAAGAAGCCTCAAAGCACTCTTACCAAGCAACAAAAGGCACTTCTTAGCGACGATGCAGTTCCTAAGATCAAGTATGTAGATCGTGATTTTGCCAAGGAAATCACACAAGCTCGACTTGCTAAGGGTCTAACTCGAAAGGAAGTTGCTAATCAAATGTGTCTTATTGAATCTGTAATTGCAAGTTGGGAAAACGGCACTGCAGTTCACAATGGACCAATGGTTTCTCGATTCAAGTCTTTCTACGGTCTAAATAAGAAGTAAAACAACATGTAAATCAATAACTATAATTATTTTATAAATTAATCTAAGAACTCAACATCATCTATATTAACTTGTGTAGTTTTTTGTTCTTTAACATCAAAAGTTAATGTTATATCTTGTTCGTTTAATATTTCATTGTTTTCAACATCAGATACATAAATTTGAAAGCCATTTTTACGATAAAAGTTTCTTCTGTAATAACCTTGTCTAACAAATGAGTCAAGATTATCAACAATATCTATTACTAATGGTCTAATTGTAGAATTCGGGTCGCGAGTTACTCTACCAATAGTTTGTTCAATCTCTCTACGGGGAGTAGCCATAACTAGAGTGTTTAATCCTTTAATATCTAAAGCTTCAGAAGCCATTTGGAATGTTCCAAATATTACTTTACATTTTGCACTTTCATCTAATTTACTTTGTTTCATACCTCCAATATAAAATCCACTAGTGCATAAATCTCTTTCATCCAAACGTTTCTTAAGTAATTCTAAGTGTTCAACACGTTCACTTAATATTATAATTTTTCTACCTTCTTCATTTAGAATATCTTCAACAACATCAATAACGAATCGATTTCTTCTTCCGATAGTTATTATGTTTGTAATAGTTCCTGGTCTATTAACTTCTCCTGTGAATCGTTGTTTCTTTTCAACGAATTTTTCATGAACAATATTGTATTTATAAATTTTTGTTAATACGGTTTTGTTCTCTTCCAAATCATTTTGAAAAATGATTGGTCCAAAATACCAATGTAAAACTTTTTCTAATTTATCACTTCTTTTAGGTGTAGCTGATAAAGCTAATGTTTTTTTGCAAGCAATTAATGGTAATGCTTTTGAAAAATATTTTGATGGGGCATGATGTGCTTCATCGAATATAACTAATCCAAAATCAGCAAATATTTCAGGATCATATTTTTCTTTAGCTATTGATTGTAACATACCAATTACAAAATGTTTTCCATCAGTTTCTACTTTGTTTTGTTGTATAATACCAACGGGACTATCTGTAAATTGTTCAATACGTTCTTTCCATTGGTTGAGTAAGAAACCCTTGTGAACAATAATTAATGTTTTTAGTTGAAACAATGATGCAATTTTAAGTGCAAGAACAGTTTTGCCACCGCCACAACCTAAGCAAATTAAACCACCATCTTTATCTTTTAAAGTAGGAATAACTTGATCAATAATTTTCTTTTGAGCTTCACGTAATTCACCTTTAAAATTTATTTTAGCTTCTTCACCATTATGTTCTTTGTTTATTTCAGGTTTACCCAATTTATCAATACCATAAAATTTAGGAATTGAAAGAAATTCATCAGTTTCACGGTAAACTTTAAAAAACTCGTTCTTTTCTTTTGTAGTGAAAGACACTCCGAATTTATAAGGCTCGACAGTTAGTTCGTTTTTGATTTGTTCAAGAAGATCAGTGTTTGTTTTACTCTTATTTAACACGTAGCCGTCTTTTGAGAGGAAAGATTTGTACTTCATTTTAATATATAAAATATTTAAATTTTGCTTTTAAATTTCAATTTTATTAATTTTATAAAACATTTAAATTTTTTTTATAATATATTGTATATTAATGGAAGTTGTAAACAAACTTACTCAAGTTGTTAATGATGGTCTTGAATATGTTAATAGTAACAGAATTTTAAGCGCTGTATTAGGCCTCTTTTTAGTTTTATACGCAGCATTAGCTGCTCCTAAATTACCTAAATCAGTTACTTCATGGTTCGATAACACCTGGTTCAAATTAGGTTTCATGTTCTTAATTGCTTACATGGCCACAAGAGATCCTTCAGTTGCTATCATCTCCGCCGTAGCTTTATTAGTCACTTTACAAACTTTATCTGCTCAAAAAACCGCAGAAACTGTAGTAAAAACAGTAGAAGCCAAAGTAGAAGGTTTCCGTGAAAGATTCTCTGAAGCTGAAATGCTTTCTGAACCTACTATGGAAATCCCCCCTGTAGCTCCCCCTGCTGAATTACCCGGTTTATCTGAACAAGAATTAGCACCTTCATTCTCTGAAGCTGAAGAAGTTGGTGTACCAGAATCTCCTGTTCCTCAACCTGAAGCTGTTGCTGTATCTGAAGCCTCTGCTGAACAAGGTGGTTGTGGTGTTGCAGATGCTTTATCCGGTTATGATGGTTCTGAATTAGCTGTAGCTACTTTTTAAATAAAGTAAATATATTTTTGAATATCGTTTAGATTTTCAAAAATCTCAATATTTTTCTTAATTAATGGTTTTAATTTTTCGTCTAGATTAGCAAAAGTTAGATCTTTTGGTGCTTTATCAATATCATATGTATCTTTAAATACTTGATTTAATGGTTTCCATTTATGATTTTTGGGTTCTAATTTCAAAAGTTCACAAATCTCATTTAATTCTTCTAATGTTTTAGATTCTATTTCCATATATTCAGGAAGTCCAGGATACATATCAAATACAATTTCTGTATTTTTTACTCTCCATTTTTCTCTAATTTTCATAAAATTATATTTAACATTTACACCTGTCATTTTTAAAATTTTTATTGTTTCATCATAGTCAGATACTTCAACTTCTCTTTCAATAGCAAACTTATTAGAGTGATTTTTTGATGTTAAAAACACTTTGTCTAATTCTTTTCTTAGGCGTAAATAACATGGGGAATTAAATACTGTAAATTCCAATAAAGAATGTGCATAAATTTTTTCACCTTCTAATTGATAACAAATAGTATCAATTATATTTTTTTTATTATAATCGTAAAATCGATATTCAAATTCATATTTTTCCATACTAGGTAATAAAATAATTTAATATATATAAATTCAATTTTTATTTAATAAATTTTATTCTATTACTATTTAATGAATAGAAAAGAATGGGAATACATTTATAAACAAAAATGTAAAAATCATGATAAATTACCTAGTGTTTTACCGCCAGTAAAAAGAATTATTGTAATTGGTGATTTACATGGTGATTGGGAAATGACAATTAAATCATTAAAAGTGGCTAAACTAATTAATGATAAATTAAATTGGATAGGAGGAGATACTGTAGTTGTTCAATTAGGAGATCAAATTGATAGATGTAGATTTGCTGGTATACCATGTGATAAACCAGAAGCAACCAAAAATGATGAAGCTTCAGACATTAAAATTCTTAATTATTTTACTAAACTTCATAGTGAAGCAAAAAAAGTTGGAGGAGCTGTTTATTCTATAATAGGAAATCATGAATTAATGAATGTTAATGGTGATATGAGATATGTCTCTTATGAAAATATTAAAGATTTTGATAATTATAAAAAACCTAATGGTAAAATAATATCAGATGGATTAGAAGCACGTAAATGGGCTTTTGAACCCGGTCATCCAATTGCTGATTTTTTAGGTTGCACTAGACAACTTTCTTTAATTATTGGTTCTAATTTATTTGTTCATGCTGGAGTATTACCTAAAATAGCAGAAAAGTATAATGTTAAAAATATGAATCAAATAATGTCTCTTTATTTATGGGATAAATTAAAAAATCCAATAGATTATAAAGAACTTTTAGATTCAGCAGATTATTCTCCTTTATGGAATCGTATTTTTGGTTCTAAAAATCAAAGTAATCAATCGTGTTCTCAATTAATGAATCCTTTAAAAGAAATATATAAAGTTGATAGAATTTTTATTGGTCATACCCCACAAATTGAATCTGGTATAACTAATACTTGTCAAGGTAAAATTTGGTTAACTGATTATGGCGCTTCAAAAGCATTTGATAACTGGGATATTGAAATGATTCATAATAATGAAAGGTCACATTATAGAGAGGCTCAAGTTTTAGAAATTTTAAATGATGGTAAACAAATTAATATTTTAAAGTAACTGTAAATAATCCATCTTCATTAAAATTAGTTTCATTAATTTCATCTAAATACCCCATTTGATTTGAAAAGTACTTAAAATTTTTACCAGAATCCATATTATTTGAAAAATGTGTATGACCATAAATCCAACATACAATATCATTAACATCTGGAATATTTTTTACAAAGTTAGATGCAAAATAATCTTTAAGATATTGAACTTGGTTTTTATACTTTGGACTAGATGTATTTTCTTGGGTTGGTGGGAAATGTGTCATTACAATAATATTTTTATTTTTATGTTTTTCTAATTGAGTTAAAATATAATCACCACAATCTTTGTGCAATTGTTGAAATTGTTCAATTCTAATATCATATTTTCTAGTAATATCTTCAGTAACCATTCTAATATGATTAAAATCATTTAGACCATGTGCAGAACTAGGATTAGACCATAAAGGATTACCTAAAACTACAATATTATCAAATTCAACACATGAATCATCAATTAAAAATACATTATTATATTTTTCAAATAATGTGCGATAGTCTGCTTTTAAACTAGTGAAAGATTTTTTTGAATGATAAAATTCATGATTTCCCAAACAATAAAACACTTTTTCCCAGTGTTGAGAACAATAATCGAAGAATGGTTCAAAATTAACTGTGTTAATTTTACCTATATCACCTGCTAAAAACAAATATTTAGCAAGTGGTTTAATATGAGGATATTTTTTAGAAAATTCTAAATGCATATCCGAATATAATTGGAAAGTTAAAGTTTTCATTATATTATTATTATTAATAATATAATTAATATTAATCAATTTTTATAAGTTTAAGCCATTTTTCTGTATTTTTCAGGGTCTTCCATGAAAATCTTAAAGGCTTCTTTAGCTCTTTCAATAGCGTCAGGAATCTTTTCTTTTAATTTAGAATTGATTTCACCGGCAATTTTAGCAGGAGCAATACCGTTGGGGATACCTAATTCTTTAGCAATTTTAGTTTTTAATTCTAAGAAAGCTTTCATGGAGGGATTCATGTCTCTACCACCTCTTTGTTTCTTTGAACCTTTTTTACTGGATTTTTTTGAGGCCTTTTTGCTTTTCTTTTTACCACCCCCAGTCATTTTCTTGCTACCCTTTTTAGAGGATTTTTTGGAGGATTTTTTGCTTCTTTTTTTACCACCGCCGCTCATTTTCTTAGAACCTTTTTTGCTGGATTTTTTAGAACTCTTTTTGGAAGATTTCTTGGAACCTTTTTTAGAGGATTTTTTGCTTCTTTTTTTGCCACCACCGCTCATTTTCTTGGAGCCTTTTTTGCTGGATTTTTTAGAACTCTTTTTGGAAGATTTCTTGGAACCTTTTTTAGAGGATTTCTTGCTTCTTTTTTTGCCACCACCACTGTGTTTTTTGCTTCCTTTCTTAGAGGATTTTTTAGAAGCTTTCTTGCTTTTCTTTTTACCACCACCACTCATTTTCTTACTGGATTTCTTAGATCCTTTTCTTGAAGCCTTTTTGCTTGATTTCTTGGAGTGTTTTTTACTGGATTTTTTGGAATGTTTTTTAGCACCTCCGCTCATTTTTTTGGAGGATTTTTTAGAGTATTTTTTAGAGGCTTTTTTGGAGACTTTTTTGGAGACTTTTTTAGAAGCCTTTTTAGATACTTTTTTAGGAGCCATATTAATATTAAACGATAAAAAAATTTTTTAATATAAAATTTTCACTATTTTTTTATATAATGGAATTATCCCAAGAGGATATTCGAAATAATTTAGAATATCAAGAATATCAACAAATGCAATATGAAATTCAAGAATATATTCAAGAAAATTATGATGCAGAGACTTCTAGTTGTGTAGACTATCAAGAAGAAGATTTTTCAGAAAGCGATTCTGAATATAATTCTGAATTTTATTATGATATAGAAGATGATGTAGAAGCATTAGAAATGCAAAATTATCAAGATTATTTGAATAATCAAGTTGAAAATTATGATAATCAACAATAAATAGTAATATTATTACATTTTATTATGATTATTTAAAAATATTTATTTAGCCATTTCTTTGTATTTAGAAGGGTTAGCTTTTACTAATTTTAAAGCTTCTTCAGATACTTTAACGGCGTCCCAATCAGGATGATCAGCTTTTACTTCTCTTTGTGCAGCTCCGGCAGCTTTACCAGCAGCAGGACCATTGGATAAACCTAATTCTTCAGCTACTGCTTTTTTTAATTTTAAGAAAGCTTCAAATCCAGCATTAGCACCACCGTTTAATTTTTTAGAGCCTTTTTTACTAGATTTTTTAGAAGATTTCTTACTTTTCTTTTTACCCCCTCCTGTCATTTTTTTGGAGCCTTTTTTAGATTTCTTAGAACCTTTTCTACTGGCTTTTTTAGAAGATTTCTTACTTGATTTTTTGCTTTTTTTTTTACCACCGCCGGTATGTTTTCTGCTTCCTTTTTTACTAGATTTTTTAGAGGATTTTTTAGAACCTTTTCTCTTTTTACCCGGATTCTTTGAATCCAGTTTGTGTGACTTTGTCACACTTCCACCGCCAGTTAATCTAGGACTATTATTTTCAGAAGAGGGTGAAGGAGAATCTTCTAATATTTTATCAACAGTTTCTACAACAGCTTTTACACTACCTTTAACAGTATCAACAACATTGTTTACTAAATCACCGACGAAAGATGTGGTTTGGTTAGCAGCACTTTGAACTGTTTCAACTGTAGCTGATACAGCGCTGTCTAATAAATTAGGTTCAGCATTAGGTGCAGGAGGTTGATATTGTTTGAATAAAGGATTTGCAGAACCTTGTGTTGATGTAGGGGAAGCTAAAAATGAAGACATATTATCAGGCATTTCACTTGAAGTTGTCATTGTAGGACGAACTGAAGGTTGTCTTACAGAAGGTTGTCTTACAGAGCCACTTTGAGTTGAAGTGGGTGAAGCTAAGAAAGAAGACATATTATTAGGCATTGCACTTGATGTAGCTGTTTGTCTAGCAGATGCTTGTTTCATAGAACCATTTTGAGTGGAAGTAGGAGAAGCTAAGAAAGGAGATAAGTTGTTAGGCATAGCACTAGATGTTTCATTATTTAATGAAGGAACAGAAGGTTGTCTAGGGCTAGCTGATTGGGGTTTTACAGAATTATTTTTAGGAGCTAAGAATAAATCAGATAATGCAGAAGCTTCAGTTTTTTCACCAAAATATTCACTACAAGTTTTATCATTTAATTTAACACTGATACCAGCGGCTTTTAATTTATCACAGCATTCTTTTAATTCATTATCACCACCACCTCTTTGTTTTTTGTGTTTCTTTTTTGCACCGCCATCTTGTAACATATTTCTTAATCTGTTTTCAAGAACTTCAGTAGCAGTTGAATTAGCACTAAAATTATGTTTATCATCTGATTCAGATGTTAACATTGAAATTAATTGATTTACTTGATCATCAGTATTTTTATTTGCTGATGTGATACTAAATGAACCACCTTTTTGGGGTAAAAAACTGGAAGTATTTTCTGATGTAGTAATATTTTTTATGTTAACATATTCAGGTAAAGGTACATTTGTTTCACTATTTAATTCAGCAAAGATATCCCTTAGATTATTTTTGTTAAATAGATTAGACATTAATATATATTATAATTTAGAAATAAAAAGTTTTATAATATTTTTTATCAACAATAGTATAATAACAGATGTATATAAACCAAATAGATGATCTTTTTGATAATTTATTAAACAAATTATACGAATTTTTAACAAAAAATAAATTATTTCAAAAATATAGTTCAGATACAAACTTTGTTAAATTTCAAAATGATATTTTAGAAAAACTAAAAGATTTTATAGATAAAACTGTGTCTAAAAAAGAAATTGTTGCTTTAGTAAAGAATGAATCTTATTATGAATACATTTTAGGTTCTATAAAAAGATACTGTGCATTTTATGTTTATTTAGGTATTGCTTACTTTTATGATGGTGGACGCGATTTATTTATTACAAATATAATTGAATCAAGTAAAAATCAAAAAGACGCAACTTTCCAAATTCCAAACTTTTACAATTCTGAAAACAACTCAAAATTAATTAATTCTTTTAATGACATCAAAAATATTTTAACAGTATACAACTTAGGGAAAACTATGGATAAAGTAAAAATTATCTTATCAAATAATCCCCTAAAATTCGATTCAACTATTAAGCTATTTAATGAATTAGGTGAAGATTATATTATTGATAACTTTTTAATCAAAGAAAACTTCCACAACATACTCAAAACTTTAATTTTCAAACAAATTTACATCAAAGAAGAGAAGAATGAAATCTTAAGTTTTTTAAATCAAGAAGAAAAAGAACAAGGAGAATACAAATATATTGAAATTATTGTTTCAAATGAAAAGAAATTAGTTGATTTCAATCAAATTCAAAAATTATTATCAGTTCAACAATTAAAATCTGGATTAGCTGAAGAGATTTATAATTATTTGTTAGAAATGAGAGAAACTAAAGAATTTATTGTAAGAGAGAATCAAGATTTTATTAATTTCTTATTCTCCAAAGGTATATTAGTTCCTATTTCTGAAGAATTTATAAGATATCATGATGATAATGAAAAATATGACCCTGAATCATTAGTTGGCGATAATTTAAAAGATAGAGATGCAACTAAAATTAAATATATTATAAATAAAATGAACAATGTAAGAAATTATTATTCGCCATTATTAGAAAAAAATCCAAAATTAAAATTAGATACTGAAAAATTCTTTCACAAATCACAAGACCCAAGACAAGCAGTATTAATTAATGAAAATGAAGAATTGAAAATTGTTCAAAAATTAAAAATGTCAGAAAATGCAACTGATGCAGATTTATTAATTGATTTAGAAAACATCAGAAAATATGCATATACTAATTACAAAAACTTTTCTAAAGATGGTTTCAAATTAAGAACAGCTAAAACTATTCAATCAGTTCGTTCAATTAATATGAAGAAAAAGAAGGGTAGTTTAGAATTAAGAATTGGACATGATAATTTAGAATTATCTGTTATTGGTGTAGCTTGGAACCCTTCTCAAATGCCTTTAGAATGTTTTACTTCAGAAGATTTAGTAGATGTTAACAAAGCAGCAAAATCAGAAAACGGTTACAAATCATTCACAAAGATAATTGATAAAACATTTGATAAAGATAATAAAAAACTTTATTATTGGTTATTTAATACTGATAAAGATGTTCCAAAATTAAAAGGTTATGCTGACTTAAATAAAGATGACCCATCTAAAAATATTAAAATTATGATATCTGAAATTTATAATCAATACATTGATTTAGTAAAACAAAAATATGAATTATATATCAAAAATTTAAGTGAAATTAGCATTTGGAATATGGATAATATTTTAAAAGGTTATGCTAAACAATATTTTGATTTTAATTTAAATCCTGAAATTAGAAATATGTTAATTGAATTAACATTAGAAAAAAGATTAAAAGAAATCAAAGTAGAAGAAGATGATGTTGACAATATGATGCCTGGTAAAAGAGAAAAAATTATAGAATTACCTAAATTAGATTTGAAAGAATTAAAAAAGAATATTATTACAATTAATTCTGATACCGAAGAAGATATTGTGGTAGAACAAAATATAAATGAACCTATATGTTTACACTATATTAAATGGAGGAATATCAGTAAAATGGCAAAATCTAAAACCGATGAATTTTCTCAAGCAGTTGTAGACTTTGCTAAACAATATGTTAAAACAAGCAAGACTGGTGATTATATTTGCAAAAGTTGTAATGAAATATTATCCATTAAAAAGTTTATCTATGAAGGAACATATGTTGAAGAACTTGATACATTCATGACTACAAACATTGCAGTAAATCAAAAACTTGAAGAAATACCTAAATATTCTAAATATATGAGAACAATTAGAAACTTGGAAAAGAATATTGAAAAAATAGCTTATTCATCTGATTTAATGTCTTATTTAGGAACAACACCAACTATTAGATTGAGAAGAAAATTAATTATTAAAGATGTTTTGGATATCATTTTATTACATACGGAATATTTGCGCAAACAACCAAAAGATAGAATAGAACAAGCTAGTAAAAAATATAATATAAATAAAGATTTAACTAACTTATTCTTTTTTGAATTAAAAGATGAAATCTTCTTAACTAGTTCAACTGATACTGACTACTACAAATTAATCAAATATAACAATATAATTGCCTATTTATTATTTATGATTTTATTAGATATGAATCCTGGTCAATTATTAGGATTGAAAGATGATAAAAGATGTAACTATTTCTTCTTCGAAAAATTTGGAAATCAAATATTTGGTGAATTATTTTTAAGATTGAATCAAAAAGAAAAAATCCAAATGTCTAAAATTCCTTTATTATGTTATGCTATATTCTACTTTTCATGTATTTTTGCTAATAGCAGAATTTGGTTATGGAATGAAAGTAAAGAAGAAACATCTAAATCTAAAACTTTTACAAATGTAAATATCCAAAAAACTATTATTCATACATTAGTAGATTTAATTAATAGCATAATAGAAGCAAATTTTGAAAAAGATAAAAATTATATGTATGAATTTATTAGCACAAGATTTAATCAAAAATTAACATATACTTTTAATGATACATCATTGATGAAAAGAATTAAAGAAAAATCATCCAAAAATATCAGTTATGATGATGCTTCTAAAAAATTAAATTTTAAAAGTAAGAAAGTTGAAGCAATTGAAATAGCTAAAGATATGGAAGAATATTTAGATGAAAAATCGAATATAAAAACTAAATGTGATATTAAAATTAAAGAAATTGAATTAATTGAACAAAAGTCTGCAAACAATAATTTAGATTTATTAACAAATTGTTCCTCTGGTAAATTTCACAAATGGGAATATCAAAAAGGAGATATGACTTGTAAAAATTGTCAACAATCATATAATGAATTAGTAAAATTATTCCAAACTTCAACCGCGACAGCTCAAGATGAAAATAAAAGTTATATCAGAAAATTAATTATGATTAACTTGAATAAATTAGCTAAAAAATATTGTATAAGTGGAGATGCTCACGAAATAGAAGATAATGGTGTCTGTAAATTATGTAAGAAAAATCCCGATGAATATAAATTTACTGATAAAGAATTAGAAACTATGAATAAAAATATAGAAGAAAAAACTTATGAATCCAACATAGAAGCTTTCAAATTAATGAAAAAATCCATTGAAACTAAAGAAGAGAAATCAAAGAAAATTAAAACAACAATAAATAAATTCAATAGTAGATATGAAGATAATACAAATAATAAGTTAAAAGATTATGTATTAGATTTTGTTGATAGACTTGTTAAAATATTAGGGCCTAAAATTAAAGTTAATGATGAAACAATTTATATGAAAGAAACTGTTTTTATAATTGATCATGATTATTTAGGAAATGAAAAGAAAGAAAAAATAACTATATTAAGTAGTGACCAAAAAATAGAAATTTATAGAAATCATCCTCATTACAAACGTGATGTATTATATTACAAAGATAAAGCTAATAATGTTTTTGTCTATTATGATTTTATTACATTACAATATTTAGGTTATTCTGAAAATAATAAAGAATTTAAAAAATCTAAAGTATCTGCATCCTTACAAGTTACATTATCAATTAAAGACTGTATATTATTACTTGGATTAGAAAATCAATTTATGAATATTTATCATTTAAATACTGAATATCAAAAATACCCCATTGAAAAAGTCAAAGAAGAATCTGAAGCAATTATTAATAATTATATGAGAAGTAGAGTAAACAATATCAAACAAATTGTATCTAGAATTCAATCAATGGTTAATAATATCAAAAATAATGGTAGAAACACCAGTATATATTCATCTGAAGAAAAAGCATTAATTGACGAATTTACAAAGAAAATTAAAAATTTTAATATGAGAGATAAAGATGGTCATGATGCTGTATTCAAACATTGGAGAATAATTTCAAATAATATAGGATTAAATAAAATACCTGAAAATGTTGAATTGAATATTAGTAAAAATTATTTTGATAGTGTTTCATTAAATAATTTAAATAATACAGATTGCAAATTAATATTTTATTTGATATTTAATTTTAATAGATTATTAGATTATAATACTCAAATAGCTCTTCAATCAGAATTATCACATTTAATAATAAGATTAATTAAATTTTCATTTAACCAATACTTTAGACCATATTCAGATACACAAGTTAGAAAGTTTGACTTTATTTTAATAAATGAAACTCCTTATATTGATGATAGCTTGAAAGTTGCTGGATTCTATCAAGAATTATTAAATAACAAAGAAATAGATGAACAACAAGAAAAACAAAAAGATGAAAATATAGATACCAAAGAAGCATTTGAATCGATGGATGTTGATGATTATGAACAAGATGATGATGTTGATGGAACAATGGAAGCTTACGATGGAAATGAAGAATAACCATAATTTAATTATTTTGCTAACGCAATTAAAACTTTTAAAATAATTTTCTATAATAAAATAATTTAGTATGGAAAATGATATTTTTAATAAAATTCTATTATTAGTGATTTTACTTTTGGTAGCAAATTATTTATCAGGTGGTTCAATTTATGATGTTGTTAAAAAATATTTTGGTAAATTAACTAAATATTTTGAAGAAACAGTTGAAGGATTTAAGGATAACAACCATCAAGAAAAAAATAAAGATTGGAAGGGTAGAGTTTTTGAAGGTCTAAAAACATGTCAAAAAACAACACCATCTATTGTCCATGATAATGATTTCAAACAAGTTTATCAAAAAAATTATAATCTAAAGGATGATCCTAATATGAAAAAACTTTATCATTTTTTACAAAGTTTAATTACAGTTAATAATAATCATTATGAATTAACAACTTCTGGTAGAAAACCAATGAACATGAGTACAAATGATAAAGATGGATTAACAAAATTTTTGATTAAGAGTTTCAACTGCGGAGACTTTAAATTCACAAATGTAGTTATTTTAGATTCATTAATATTTTTTGAAAATCCTAGAGGAAAAGAATTAAGACCATTTAGAGTTAGTGCTGATGTATTCATTAATAAAGTTCCTATTGGTAAAGTAACTTTACATTTAGAAATGTTTATCAGATTAGATAGCACTTTCTATGGACCTTTCAATTCTGGTTTCCCTACTTTCACCAGAATTAAATTAGTTAGAAAGGATAAGATAGCTTCTCCTTTACCCAATGAAGATGCATATGATGTTGATGATAATTTAAATGAAACTGAAAATAGTTTAATACCTGATTCTATTAGTTTTTCAACTGAAGAAAATACAGGCACTGAAGAAACACAAGATACTGATAGTGAATCAGATTAAATAGAAAAATTGTTAAATTAATGAATTAGACATTATTTATAAAAGTAATGTCTGACTCCTTATATAAATCTTATTTATATGGTACTTTAGCTGGTTGTTTTGGAGTTTTAATTAGCCATCCATTTGATACAATTAAAACTTGTGTTCAAGAAAATAAACCATTGAATCTAAATGTTAAATCATTATATAAAGGATTAATTCCCCCATTAATCGGTGTTGGACTCGAAAAAGCTTTTGTTTTTGGAACTTATAATTCTTGTATGAAGATGTTAAATTTAAATAAGAATAATAATTCGCATAATTTTTTTGCGGGTCTTATGTCTGGTTTAACTGCTTCCCTTGTTGTTACTCCTTTTGAAAGAATTAAAATTTTAAAACAAATAAACCAAAAATTACAAGTGAATAATTTTAAAAGTCTATATTCGGGATTATCTGCTACATTCACAAGAGAGGTTCCTGGTTTTGGAATTTATTTCACAGTATTCAATAATAATAAAAAATATTACCAGCAAAATACTATTTATGATTTCATTAATGGTGGATTAACTGGAATAGTTTCTTGGATTTTCATCTATCCTCAAGATAGAATTAAAACTAAAATTCAAGCTAATAAAGATAAAAATCTTACTTTTAAAGAATCATTTAATGAGATTTTAAAAGAAGGTGGTATTAAACAATTTTATAAAGGATTTCCATTTGCACTCTATCGTGCAGTTCCACTACATGCTGGTGCATTTTGTGCTTTTGAATATCTAAATAATAATGATGTATTTTAATTATTCATCAGAATCTCTTTCCTTTAAATTTTCTCTCATAACTTTAAAGAATGGATCATTTTTGAGAATTTCATCTGCTGTTAAATATTCATCATTTATTAATATTCTTCCTTTTTCACTTACAAGTTTACCACTTTTATATTTATCGGGAACAACTCTATTTACAAAATCTCTGACTTTTTGTGGTATTTCAGGTTCTGTCCAAAATTCAGGAAAGAAACCTTTTCTAGTTAATGTATTGAAAAAATAATGTATATCATAATATCTATTTTGATGAGGAGTAATATTAATTTTTTTTGTCCAATCTGCTTCTACTTTTGAATTATTAACAATTCCAGGTATGCAAGCAAAATCATAATCCCATAATTTAACATGAAATCCAATATTTGGAACTATATATGATTGTCCATTAATAATATATTTATATTTCTTTTTTGACATATCGAATATATTAATCAAAATATTATTTGCTTTCAAATCATTATGTCTAAATCCTGGATATTTAGCCTGGATAATAGCTAAAACAGATAATATTTGATAAAATATTGTTCTCCAATGTCTAATTTTAAAATCTTTGTAATTCTTTCTTAAATAATCTAATAAATCACCTCCATTTGCCCATTCTGAAATTAATACTGAAACATTTTGATAATATTCGCCTTTTTCATGTCTTTCTAAAAATTGGTCAAACTTTTTACTTTCTACTAAATTTGATTTAGCTAAGGATAAAAAAGGTTTTATAGATGTATTAAATGTTGCTATCGGTAATACTAAATGTGGTGTTTCTGATTTTTTTACAAATTGTGATAATAATTTAATCATCATCAACTCTGCATTTTCTGGTCTCTTAATATTATACATATCGCCATAATTTTCTTTCTTAGGATATGCTACAACTTTAACAGCATATGGTTTTCTCGGATCAGGTATTCCATTTTCTAATGGAGGGTATACTCCTTTAAATGTATGGCCTGTTGAACCGCTCTTTATATAAAGTAATTTTCCTCCTAATTCAGCTATTGCTTTTGAAAAATCTAAATACTTTTTAGGCATAAGTTCTCTAATATCTTCTGATTTATTCTGATCTGTATCTGAACTAGATTTAAAATCAAGTATAGACTCGACGTGCTTACCTTCTAACATTTTATTAATTTCATCTAATCTTTCAGGTATTAAATTATAATTTTTCTTTTTATCCATAATTATATTATTCTATATTTTTTATTAATATTAAACTTTAAATGATTTGTTACAATAATATAAATTTTTTAAATAAATTAATTAAAAATATAATTTTCACATGTCCTATTTCTAAATTCGTCTTCTTTTGTTAATTCACTTTGATATTTAGTATAGATATATTTTACAAAATCAATTTCTAATGGTGGTAAATAAGGTATAGCCATCCAGTATTTCCCTTTATTTAAGAAGTCTTGTTCAAAATCAGTTGGATATAGATGAGCTAATGATGATCTACCATTAGTCATTAATTTCTTTAAACAATTAGGAACTAGATAGTTAGATTGTTGAGGTAATACACACAATAATTGAACGAAAGGTTTTAGTGGTTTTCCTTCTGCAAAAGATATTTTATTTAATTTTACATCTTCCATATATTTGAGAATATCTGATAAAAATGGTGGATGTTCGTATGGAAAATACCAATCCCATGAAGGACATTTGTCAAAGTAATACATTGTAACCCATTTAATTCCGATTAAATAGCTTTTTACAAATTGTTTACAAAATTCTTCAATACTCTCTTCACTTTTACAACCGAAATAATGTTCATAATATCGTTTTCTCCATTCAGTAGGATTGTCTGAACCTAATTTAATAGGGTCATTAATCTTGAATTGTAAATTTTCTATCTTGAATATTTCTTTTTCATAATCGTCAGATGAATTACTTTTCATTCTACGACGACCTTCAGCAAAATGTTCTCTTAAAATTGCTTCCTCTTTTTCAGCTAATTTAGCAATAATTTTTTGTAAGAATGTCATATTGATTTTTACTTTATTTGCGATATCTAATAAATAGTTATCTGTATCTGTTTGTAATTCAAAGAATACTTCCATATATGCATTGAGTAAATATTCAATTCCATCTTTGTGAATATTAAGTGAAGGAAGATGAGGTAAAAAGTCATTACCAAGTAAATAACATAGGAAAATAAAATCATTTATCAAGTTATTATTATTTAGTTTAACATCAATTGGTTCAATTAAATTTTCCATATATTCATTTGTCATTGTTTCAACTATACATTCTTTCATTACACGAATAGATACATAATTTAATTTTTCGGATGATTCATTTTTATTCATTTGATTAGCTTCACGTAGTAAATAGATATTATCACTATTTGTTGATAATGCTAAGAAAATTAAATCTGCATCTAGACCGTAGAGAACATAGCTAAAATGTTTATTTTCTTTTTGATTATTCCTAATAAATTGAAGTAATTTATGTTCTCCTTCTGATGGAGTATTGCATGAAGAATAAATTACTTGCACTGTTTGTTCATTACACCATTTTATGATAGCATGATGTAATTTTTCCATGAATAAAGTTCCAGGAGTAATAGCACTGTTATTCCAAAAGTTAGGTATCGGTTTATCAAACTTCTTTCTTAATCTATCATAAAGATCTCTATCGTGAACAGATTTAAATCTTCTACTTCTTTGTTGTTTTATTTTAGCAACTGGTGCTACTCCGTCAATTGCAATAAATATTCCTTTTTTAGGTTTGACATAATCATTTAACTCTGAAATATATTTTAATACTTGTTCAATCATTCTACCTTCTAATTTATCCTGATTTTTAAGTTCAGGATTTTCTGCTAATATTTTAAAACACATTGGATGAATTAAACAATTTGTATCTATCAAAAGATAATCTATATTATTTACTTCATCAAGTAGTTTAGTATTTTCTTCATTTCTCTTTTCTTTTCTTGCTTTTTTTTCTTCATCACACTTACTTGTGTCTTCGATTAAAAGCTTTTCTTTTTGGAAAACGAAATTAGTATTCTTATAATTTTTCCAAAGCCACAAAAAAAATCCGGGTACACCCATTTTATATTATATTATTAATAATTGAAATAAGTTTAAATAGTTTCAATTTTTAATTTAGATTTTAACGTAAAGAATATAAAATTGCAGATTCTAATTTACATATAGATTTAATTTGATTAAGAACTTCAACTTCTTGATCCATGTCAAATACATCAAAAATTAATTCTAATCTAACTAAATATCTACCATTTATTTCTCTTATAATAAAATTTAATAATTGATATGTTCCTAATGTTTCTTCTATATTTTCTTCAATAACATACATTAATAACTGATAATCATATGAATGAATTTTTACTTTAAATTGTCTTTCATACATATCAAATACTTCAATCCATTCATTATCATTTGTTTTTTTTAGTAAATTTATATTATTAATTAAAGGGTTTAATCTTTCTCTATTTTTACAATCTTTGAAATAATAAAAAAAATGGTCAGGTCTAATTGATGGATGTAATAATTTATCCCATCTGTAAACGTTATAATTGTTATAATCTTTAATCATTTTTATAGAAAGTTTATCTATTTTATGATCTTTATATTTTTCATCCTGGTTTATATAATCATATAAAATTTTTTTGCTAGGAGGAATCATTATTAATTTACTTTATAAATTTTTTTTGAATTGGTATAAAATATTTAAATCAGAAAAAAAATTGAAACAAAAACCAATTTATCTATAATAAAATAAGTTATGTCTGCTAATATTGTCTCAGTTAATGGACGTAAGTATACTACTACTTCAGCTGTTTCTCAAACAGTAACAGCTCCAGAACCTAAAAAGGTCGAAGGGGTTGAGATAGATGAAACACTAAAAGCACCTGTTTGTTGCATTGTTGGCCATATTGATGCTGGTAAAACTAGTCTTCTGGATAAGCTTCGCAATTCTAATGTTCAAGCAAAGGAAGCCGGTGGTATCACTCAACATATTGGTTCAACCTTTTTCCCGATTGAAAACATTCGCAAAAATTGTGCATCAATTAAAGGTAAATTTGAAGTAATTCATAAAATTCCTGGTATTCTCATGATTGATACTCCTGGACATTCGGAATTTCAAAGTCTACGTGATGTTGGAACCAGTATTTGTGATCTAGGTATTCTAATTATTGATATTGAAGAAAGTGTTCAGGAACAAACAAAAGAAGCAATTAAACTATTGAAAGAAAAAAATATTCCATTCGTTATTGCAGTAACAAAGTTAGATAAGATTTATGGATGGACAACAACTACATCTTCAAATCTTCGAGGAGCTCTAAAAGAACAATCTAAAGATGTAGCAATGATTCTTGAATCTAAACTAGAAGATATTAAATATGACCTTTCTAAAGAAGAAATTAATGCAGAATTCTATTTCAAAAACACTAAACCAGAAAAGGTTTACTCAATGATTCCTGTTTCATCTAAAACTGGTGAAGGTATTGCTGATATACTTGCATTACTTGTCTACATTAGTCAAACTTGGATGATTAAGAAACTCACCTTCAAAGAAAAAGTTAAATGCACCATTATGGAATCGAAATATGACCAACATTTAGGTTACACAATTGATGTCATTTTAAGTAATGGAACTTTAAATGTAGGTGACAAATTTGCTGTTGCAACATCTGAAGGAGCAAAAATTACAACTATTCGAAATATTCTAACACCTACACCAATGACGCAACTTGGTAAAAAAACTCAATGGTCCTATCATGATTCTGTCAAAGCGTCTATCGGTGTAAAATTAATTGGTTCTAATTTAGATGGGGTTTATCCAGGAACACATTTACAATCTATTGATGCTACAGTTTCTGAAGAAGAAGCTGTCAAACTCGTAAATGAAGAAATTGATAAAGTTTGGAAATCATATGTTTTTGAATCACCTGGTGTTTTCTTCAGTGCTCAAACATTTGGCGAGCTAGAAGCTGGGTATTCTATTTTCAAGAAAGCAGGTATCAATGTTGCTGGAGCATATATTGGTTCACCTTCAAATAAAATTATTGACAGAATTTGTATGAATCTTGATGGTAAGGAAAATGAAAAACTTCCTGAAAACCGAATGTATTTTTACTTCGGACCATTCAATGATGTTTCTGTGGAAGAATATGCTAAGACTAAAGAAGTTAAACTTCTAACATCTGAAGTGATTTATAATCTAGTAGATTTCTACAAAAAAGAACGGGAACAAATCATTAAATCTCGTCAAAACTCAAACACTGAAGCTGTATTTCCAGTTCAACTGAGTATCTTGAAACAATACATCTTCCTCAAAGGTGGAAATGAACATCTACTTTTTGGTGTAAAAGTAAAAAAAGGAACCCTATACAAAAATACACCTATCATTGTAGTAGGTAAAAATGTTATCCTAGGCAAAGTAACCAATATTCAATTCAATCATAAAGACCAAGAGAAAGGATTAGAAGGACAAGAAGTGTGTATTCGACTAGATAATCCAAACAAACTAACTTATGCGCGTCATTTTGATGAATCTGACATACTAATTGGTAATATGACACGTGAAAGTATTGATGTTCTAAAACGTGATTTCAAAGATATGGTTCCTAAAAAAGATTGGCTCTTAGTTATTGAACAAATGAAAATTCTTGGAATTGAAAAGAAATAATTAATATAATCTTTTTTAATAATAAATAATAAAAAAAATTGAACAAAAATAGTTATTATGCATTATTTTATTAAATATGCAATGCCCTTTGTGTAATTGTGATGTTACCGCTGATAATACTAATGAATCACCGGGAGTTAAATATGGTACTATTATTAATGGTATTCTTTATTGTTGTGAATGCTCTGATGTAGCATACTTCGCAGAAGATATGAGCAAGTCAACACCAGTCAAAAGTAAAGAAACTGCTAATCATGAAACAGTTAAGGTTGAACCAACTCCTGTAAAAACTACTAATGTTATCCATTTCTATTGTTCCAAGTGCAAGTGTCAAGCATCTGGTTCAAAATGTGATACTTGTGGAACCCAAAACCCTCTTTTTAAGAAAAGGAAAAAGTAGTTTAACTGGGTTTTAAATTTGTTTATAAAAATCTTAATTATTATAATTAAATGATAAACTGGACGAAAGTTGATGAGGAAATAAGAAAATGTGATTATAAGTATGCATTAATATTTAAATTTTTTAATTTAATGGAATTTTTCGATGATAAAACAGCATCTATTTTATTAAGATTAATCGTTAGAAATAATATGGATATATTTATTAATTATCATTTTTATACATTATGTAAATATATTCCAAAAGAAAGATATCCTGAAACTATAGACTTTATCATTTCGTTTTATGATTTAGTAAAAGAAAAAATAAAGATAACTCTTTTATTGTCAAAATGGTACATTGCTTATAAAAATGAAGACTTTTGGAATAAAGAAATTAATAATCAAATAGAAGATTTAATATTTTTGAAACATTACATTCAAGCATTAAATGATACATCTTTTGGAGGTATTTCGTTTGGAATCAAATTATTACCTATATTAGAATCTAATAAAAATAATAGTAAAGAAGAAGCAATAAATACTGCAATTGAAAGATTGGGATTAACTTATCAAAAATTAGGTGAAAGTTTTTTTAAATTAGCTAAGATTCCAATTATGACTATTGATGAATTCAGAAATTTATCTAATGAAGAGATAGTTAGATATGTTAATCTAGTACATTTAAAAACAATTGAAATAATATCACAAACAATAGATTTTTTTGAGAAATATTTAATGATTAACCTTAAAATAGATAATTTATTAAATCCATTTTATGTTAATATAGTTGAAGACACAACTATGCCTGATGATATTGAAGATTTATCAGTTCTATTTTAATGAAATATAAATCATCTTAACCAGATGCAAAAACCATTGTTCCTGAACCTTTTTCTACAACGAAAAAATTATAGCATCTTGCATAAAATTTTAAAATTAATCCAACTAAATTTGGATTTAATGATGTTTTAAAATATTCTGCAATAAAATTTTCATTCATTGTTAGATTAATTAATTTACCTTTTAACATGGTAAAATTTGCAGTACCTGACGGTTGATTTTCTTCAGGAAATAAACCAAAATTATAAGCATTTACCCCATCAGGTAAACTGTTATTATAATATTGATATGATTGAAGTTGATTATAAAATGTTTCGTTGAATATTTGTTTTGTTATTTGTAATTGATTTAATGAAACAGTAAATGTGTTATAAAATTTATTAGTAAAGAAATCACTGTAATTAAAAATATTATAACATTTGCCATACTCGGTTAAACCATTTATAAACAATTTAGGTTGAGTAAACCAAATTAATTCTTTTACAGGTCTATCTATACTTAATTCATAATTTTGTAATAATCTTCTATCAATATCAAATATATTTTCTTGAAATAATTCAACAACATATTCTAATTTTGAAGAAGCAAATTTATTTCTTTCCAAGTCATCCAAGTAAATAGATTCTGTAATTAATTTTAAAGATGGTTTACTTACCAAACTATAATATTCATTAAATTTATTAAATGAATTTCTATCTAATATTTTTAAATTTTCTTCAGTAGCAAGATTGCTAGTTCTAAAATTTTTTTTATAAATAATCCATTCTTTTAATGTCATTACCTTTTCACCATTTACAGTTATTCCATATAAATCTAAAATATCAGTTAGAACATCATTGTTATCATCAGCAGAAAGTGATGGATATTTTAAAGCCATTAACTGATAATTTATATTAGAACAGGTTATTGAAGATATTAAACTATCAATATCAAATGAAATTTCATCTACATTCAATCCTGATACAATAATTGCATTATATGGAATAGATAAATTTAAGAAGTTATAATATTCTTGTTCTAAATCTTGGAAATATAAAATACTTTTTAATTTATTTAATTTTAAATTTATATTTACCGATGAATTAGACATTGCTACAGTAGGAAGTGCACAACCAATATCTTTACAAAACCAAAAATTTAATGGCAAAATTAATGTTTTTTTCTTCTTTTTAATATTATCAAATGAATTTATATCATCATTTACACCTATTATTTTTTCATAGTTTTTCATATATTCTTCTTTCAAATGATGCATTTGATAAATATATGATTGTTCTGCACTATATGATTCTACAATTTGACCTCCTATTTCTACTTCAAAATCAGTAAAGTAAAAATGTGCTAAATTATCTATCCATGCAAAATTAACATTTGAGTTATTTAAGTTATCATATTCTTTTATGTAGAATTTCCAGTTTGAATGATAATATTTTAAATTTTTAATCATATTTGTATAATATGATTCAATGTTATTTCGTAAAGTTGAAACATATATATGAATTGTTGAATCATAATCTTCATAATCATCTGGAACTATTAATTTACTTAATTGTAAAATATAACCAGTTAAATTAATTTCTAAAAATACATCATCAAAAATTAAATTTACTAATTCATCTTTAGCTTTTTTATATTTTGAATTAAAACGAGTTACATTAAGTTTTAAAGTATTTAAATTGATATTAATAGAGTCTAATAGTTTAATTAGAGTTTGATATAATAAAATTTCAATAGAACAAAATTTTTTTAGATTATCATATAATGTTTTCCATTTATTTATAGTTTTGCTAATATTCGATAATTCATTTTGTTTTAAATTTTTTATTGTAGATATCTCCGTAAAACTTAAACTTGGAATTTCAATTTCAATATAACATTTTGAAATTAAATCTGATATGTTATTTAATTTGAATGAAATTCTATTATTATATTCGGCTTGTTGATCTGGGTAAGTTTGAATCATTTCTATGCCAAATATTGTATGTCTTCTATATATTTTTCTGAAAAAAGTTATTTGAGGCGTTTCAGTTAAATAACTATCCTGTCTTCCTGTTGTTACAAGTTGTATTAAACCTCCGGTCATTATAATTTAATTACACTTAGGTTTTAAATTATTATAATCATTTTAATTTTAAAAATTAGTTTAAGTTAGAAATTTTTTTGTTAATGTTTCCCAAAGAATATAACTTGCTGAAAATGAAAAACTTTCATAAAAATCATTTAAAGTGAAAACATTATATATCAAATTTACAACTATATAATCAACAGTAAACATTTTAATAACATCATATAAAAGAATTTGATGACTATTAAATTTTAATAAAATATCTTGTAAAAGATAATCTGGAATGACATATCCAATTAATATTAAAGCCACTTTAATCAAATATAACTGTTGGAAACCAACAAATCCATGTTCTAAATAATTTCTTATTAAATGTGATACTAAAAATAACACAGCGAATCTAAAAAAGTTTCTTTCATGTTTTTTAATTGAATGATTATTTTTATTAACTATTTCTAAATCATCCGCTAATATAGTAAAAATAACATATGCTAATAAAAAACTAAATGCAGAATATAACCAGGTTTCTGTGAAAATTTCTTTACCACGTAAATAATAATCAATTATTTCAGATGTTATTACAATATGTGTTACAAATAAAAATCTAGTTTTTGCACCTTCTATCTGAAGTGTTGAAAGCATATTAATTAATAATAGATTTTAATTATGACAGTATTTATCTATTTAGAGTGTGTTTACATATAATAAATATATTTAATTTAGTTAATGAAACTATTTGATTTTAAATTTTTGATACTTTTGGCTTTAGCCTTGGTAATCTATTTTATGTACAGAGAATTAGAAAATCAACGCGATAGAGTAAGCTATTGTGAAGAAAAAATTAAACAAATTTTACAAAATAATGAAAAAAATACTTTAGAAAATAAAGAAGTTAATCAAAAAAATGAAGAAATAACTCATCAAAATAATAAACAAATAACTTTTGAGAAACCATTAAATTTAGTTTTACCTACAAAAACCTTAGTTCAACAAGATAGTGTCGAAGAATCTTCATCAACCATAACTAGTGAACAAAAAAATGTAATGAAAAGTAATGATGATAGACTAAGAGATTCTGAAAATAAAATAGTAGAAATATATTCTAATGATAATGATAATGTTCAAGAAACTACTATATCAGATTCATTAGTTAGCAATAAAAAAGGTATGTTAAATTTGATGAAAGACTTGAATTTATCAAAAGAAATGCATTCAATAGTAGATTCAATTGATGAAAGTGAATTAGATGAAGAATCTGTTGGAGATGAAGATGATAATGAATCTGATAGTTCAATAAATGATAATAAAAAATCACATTTAAGTGATAGTGATAGTGATGAAGATGATGGTGAAGATAATGGCGACGATGATGATGGCGAAGATGATGATGATAAAGATGATGATGATGATTGCAAAGATGATGATGGCGAAGATGACGACAATAAAGGAGAAAATCAATTAGATACATCTGATGAAGAAGAAATAGATTTAGAAAAATTAAAAAACCAAATGAAGGTAAATAGTGAATTAATTATGCAAAGTTCAGAAGATTCAAATACCGAATCAGATAATAATTTAGAATTAGAAAAAGTATTAGATGATTTAAATAAAGAAATTGACGACGAAGATTCAAATAAAAATCAAAAAAAATATGATCTAAAAAATTTAACAGAAATGAAAATTAAAGAATTACAAGAATTAATTAAAAAAGAAAATTTAAGTTTAGATAAAAAAATTAATGGTGTTACAAAAAAAAAGACTAAACAAGAATTAATTGAAGAATTAAGTAAAATTTAAAAAAATATCTAATTATAATTATATAATGGACAATCGCTATTGGGGAAATGGATGCCCTGCATTAATGCAAGATGGGCGTTTCTTAACAAATTATGTAAGAGGTGCTGTATTCGACCAATTCGTAAGAAATGTAAATGAAATTAAATCATCTACTGAATATCGTCAATTTTTACAAGCTGAAGGTGATAAAATTTTAAACAGAGAAAGAGCTTATTTAATTAAAAATAACACTTGTGAAGTAAATGGTAAATGTGTAACTTTAAGTGGGAAAGGCCATCACAATGTAATTCCTTGCCATTCATGTGGTAATAAGCAATAAATATATATCAAACAATAAATATATTATAAGCAATAAATATTTAATTATTGTCAATAGACTAAAATTAAATATATTTTAAATATTCAAGTTATTTATTATTAAATTGAATGAAATATCCCATTGATTATTAATTGGTGCTCCGCTTAAATCCATATTAACATAGAAAACATTATTGGAAATATCACAATTTAATCTTCCATGAGTTATTGTTGATGATGTTTGCCCAAATAAATTTACATTTTCAACTGAACTTTTGTTTTGCAAATAATTAAATGCATAGCTTCTTTCATTAACTATAGAAAATTTATCAGAATTAGCACCAATTCTTTTTGCTTTTAATACTCCTTTCATTTTTAAAATAGAATTACTCGAAGGATCATCTAAAAAGGAATCAACTGTCATTAGATTGTTATATTGTGCAATCGTAAAATTATTCAAAAAACCAGTTATATAAATATCTTGATTTATTTTTGAATTATTAATTTTAATATCAATTGTGTTTAATGAAGAATCAAAATTTATTTCAGATAAGTTTCCTAATTTTAAATTATTTAATGATGAATCAACTATAATATAATTATAAGATATATCCTTTACAATAAATGCATCGGATAAATCACTTAAATTAAATTCAACTTTAGGCCCGACCTTTACTTTAGAACTAGATGAATCAACTATAATATAATTATAAGATATATCTTTTACAATAAATGCATCAGATAAATCACTTAAATTTAATTCAACTTTAGGTCCAATTATTACTTTAGAACTAGATGAATCAACTATAATATAATTATAAGATATGTCTTTTACGATAAATGCATCAGATAAATCACTTAAATTTAAATCAACTTTAGGTCCAACTGTTACTTTTGAATTAGACGAATCAACTATAATATAATTATAAGATATGTCTTTTACGATAAATGCATCAGATAAATCTTTTAAATTAAATTCAACTTGAGGTTCAATTTTAACAATATTTTTAGATGAATCAACAATCAAAAAATTATAAGAACTATCTGAAAAAACTACACTGTCAGAAGCATCTGACATGTCAATTTTGAGTTTTGTTAGAATAAAATTACCATTTACATTAAAATCTGTGTTTACATTTATTTCATTATCTTTAGGATTAATTTCAAATAAATTTGTGTTATTTTTTTTAACAATAAATGCATCAGATAGATCACTTAAAATTAATTCAACTTTAGGTCCAATGATTACTTTAGAACTAGATGAATCAACAATAATATAATTATATGATATATCCTTTACGATAAAAGCATCAGATAAATCACTTAAATTCAATTCAACTTTAGGTCCAATATTTACTTTAGAACTAGATGAATCAATTATAATATAATTGTAAGATATATCCTTTACAATAAATGCATCCGATAGATCACTAATATTTAATTCAACTTTAGGTCCGATAGTTACTTTAGAACTAGATGAATCAACTATGATATAATTATAAGATATATCTTTTACGATAAATGCATCAGACAAATCAGTTAAATTCAATTCAACTTGAGGACCTAGTTTGACAATACTATTAGATGAATCAACTATAATATAATTGTAAGATGTATCTTTTACGTTAAAAGCATCTGATAGATCACTAAGATTTAATTCAAATTTAGGTCCAATTGTTACTTTAGAACTAGATGAATCAACTATAATATAATTATAAGATATATCTTTTACGATAAATGCATCAGACAAATCAGTTAAATTCAATTCAACTTGAGGACCTAATTTGACAATACTATTAGATGAATCAACTATAATATAATTGTAAGATGTATCTTTTACGATAAAACCATCTGATAAATCACTAAGATTTAATTCAACTTTAGGTCCAATTGTTACTTTAGAACTAGATGAATCAACTATAATATAATTATAAGATATATCTTTTACGATAAATGCATTAGACAAATCAGTTAAATTCAATTCAACTTGAGGACCTAGTTTGACAATACTATTAGATGAATCAACTATAATATAATTGTAAGATGTATCTTTTACGATAAATGCATCAGACAAATCAGTTAAATTCAATTCAATTTGAGGACCTAGTTTGACAATACTATTAGATGAATCAACTATTATATAATTATAAGATATATCTTTTACAATAAATGCATCAGACAAATTACCTAAATTAAATTCAATTTGAGGACCTAGTTTGACAATACTATTAGATGAATCAATAATAATAAAATTGTAAGATGTATCTTTTACAATAAAAGCATCTGATAGATCACTAAGATTTAATTCAACTTTAGGTCCAACAGTTACTTTAGAACTTGATGAATCAACTATGATATAATTATAAGATATATCTTTTATATTAAATGCATTAGACAAATCACCTAAATTAAATTCAATTTGATGACATAATTTCAATAAACTATTTGATGAATCAACTGTAAAATAAATATTGGATGAATCTTTGATAACAAAAGCATCATTTAAATCTTTTAAATTAAATTCAACTTGTGGCGCCATGAAAATTTTATTATTAAAAGCATCTACACGAATGAATTCATTAAAACTATCTTTAAATAAAACACCATCTGATAAATCAGGCATAGTAATTTGCAATTGTGATAAATTAAAATTACCATTAATAAAGAAATCAGCATTAATGGTTACACTATTACCGCTTTGATCAACAATTATGAAATTTGTTATATTATTCTTAATTTTAAATTCATTTAAATTATTGGAAATATCAATAGAATTATTTAATATTCTTGTTTCTGTTACTTTATTTCCTGTTGGCATTATATTAATAAATATTTAAAATAAATTATGACGAATTTATTTTAATAATTTAGATTGAAATACTTTCTAAACTGATATTCCAATTAGTATCTTTAGGTAATGGATTATTTAAATCTATTCTTAAGTCAATAGTATTAGAAAACAAAATATCATTAATTGTCCATAAAGGATTTGATGTATATAGGTGATTTATAAAAAATGTTACTACATTATTTACACCAATACCTTTAGAATATCCGTTAAATGTCATACTCATTATATTATCATCTAAATCTCTTGATATAATTTTACCAGTAAAAGTATTATTTTCACCTGAAGAGTTTAAAATATCTTTTAAATAGATGCTTTTATTAGAACTAGCATCTATAATTATACTAGTTAAGTATTTTTTTTCAAAATAATTAGCATAACTTTTTTTAATACTATAAACAATTATTGGATTTGAGCTTATATCTTGTTCAGTTGTAGCCGATATATTTAATGTTTTATTAAAACTAATTTCTGGTTGTGAATTTAGTAATTTAATATTTGCTGATGAATCTAGGTAATTCTTATTTATAGAAAGAAACCCGATATTTCCTTCTCTGAATGTTAGTTTAGTATTGTTTTGAAAACTTATGTATGGATTAGGTTGATTAAATGTGTAGTTAGCACTTGTGTCTACAACAATATCGTTAATTTTCCATAAAACTTTATTGTTAAAATCTATAATAGAAAAATTATCAGCATTTCTAATTTGAATAAATGGATTATCATCAGATAATCTAATATTTGCAGATGTATCTAATAATGTATCAGTAAAAGTTAAATAAGGTAAACCCGGTCTATTATTTTTATAAAATCTAATTTGATTGTCAAAAAAAATATCAGTATCTTTCATAATAGTTACATTCTGGTTAGTATCATCTAATTTCACAAAAGACCCTCCATTATTAGGACCTATAGAAAAAATATTATTATTATTACCAAATTTTATACCAGAAGCATCAATACGAATATTTTGTTCTATTTGAATAGGTCCAAATACTTGTAATGCACTACTAGATAATTTTAATAATTCATTGAAATTACCATTAGAATCATAAACATTAAATGAAATCTCTCCCTTATTTGGATTTGTTGTATCATTTTGTTCAAAGGATGCTTTATTTATAGCAACAATTTTACCACCATATAATAATAAATTATTAGCTTCAATATTAAGTAAATTAGAACAAGTATTAATATCCTTTAATGAATCATCAGTAGTTTTATCCATTGTGTTAGTATCTGAATTTCTATCAAATGGATATCCAAAAGAAGTAAATCTAATGCTATTAACATAATCGTTATCATCATATAAAGTTTTATTATTATCATATTGTTTAAATGAAAATGATACTTCATCCAAATAAGTTTTAGCAGGTATAACTAACATACCAGCATATGTTTTCTTTGCAACATTTGGATTTTGATTATTATTTGGAAACATAAAACCTGACAAGTATCTATCGTATAATGTAGGATCTTTTAACGGATTTGCAAAATCATCTATAAATTTTGAATTTACATAAACTACATTATCAGCTATTGTTAAATTAACAGAATTAATATCTAATGAATTGCTTTCAAAAACACCATTTGCATTAAATAAATAACTAAAAGTTTGGGGATTGGTTAATGTTAAATCTGTTACATTTAATGTATCGTTAATTGTAACATTTTCTAAACTTTGAGTTTTTTTTCTGATAACATCTACAGCTAAATTTGTAACATTACTACTTGTAAAATCAGCACTATCAGATGTAATGTTTGCTGCGTTTGGAATAGTGAAAGAATTTGATTGAATAGCTGAAATAATATCACTATTTGATACGGCTGTTTTGAATAATTCTTTTTGACGGTAAATTAAATTTCTAGGAACTAAAGATTTAGAATTTCCAATATTTGTTACAGGATTTTCCCCGTATTTTAACATTACTATTAATATAAAAATGATTTTTAAATATAAATAATTTACTAAATTTTATTTATTATATATAGTAATGGCAAAGAGAATTGATCAATTCAATCTACCTTATAGACCTAATTTATCAGTAGCTAAGGAAAAAGTAGATTCTTTATTTGGATTAATGAATTTAATGGATACACAACAAATTAAACAATTTTCTATGATTAATAATGTTCCTTTAAATGTCGATGACATCAATGGTGAAAATTTAATCCACAAAGCAATAAACACAGAAAATATTTTAAAAAAAGAATTTCACCGCCTCAATATAATTAAATTTTTGGTTCAAAATGGTGTAAATCCAGATAAACCAAATAAAGATAACCAAACTCCTCTTCATTTAGCTTGCAAATATCAATATGCCGATATTACCGAATATTTAGTTTCTTTAGGAGTTAATTTAAACTATCAAGATAACTATGGTGCTGTTCCTTTTCATTATGCTTTACAAGGTAGTTTAGCTTTAATGGAACCTAGTAAAGAAATTAGGGAATTTATCTCAAAACCAAAGAAAATAGATGAAGAAAAACGTCTTGTATTAATAGAAATTAAAAAGAAGATTTGGGATGTAGTTAAAGATAGCCCTTTCATTACTTCAATAAAAACTACAGTTGATAATTCCATTTATTCTGATAAAAAAATTAAGGATAGAACTGTAGAATTTTACACAAAAGCAACTAAAACTAGTACAAGTGTAAGTGCTGAAAATTATTTAAAAAATTACAAAGAAAGCATTGAAATTTTAAGAAACTCAATTGATTCAACTGTAAAAAGTAAATGGAATGATTTTCCTGAATTAAGAAATATAGAAATTCATGAAAAAGATGCAAATTCTTTCAATTTTGCTGATTCTAAATTTAGTCATTTGAAAGATATTGATATTAAAGATCAATTGAAAGAAACTATTGTGAAAAATAAAGATGATTTAAAAAGAGCTTGTTCAAGTGTTGAAGGTGATGCCAATAAAAAATTTGAAGATCATCCTGAGAATAATATATTGAAAAAACTAGCAAACATTTATTCTTTTTTAATTAAAAGCAATTTTAGTTCTTTTGGAACAGTTACTGTACCAAAAACTGGTGGTGGAACTACTGATGTTCTAGTCAAAGCTTCAGAAGGTAATTTTAGAAATTCCGAACAAATTTTAAAAGATAATTTAAACCCTAAATCTTATGATATGGCTGATAACTATATTGATTGGGATAATTTAATATTTTTTGGTGGTTCAAGAGATGTTATTGTAACCTATGTTTGGGACCAATTGAAATTTATTATGAACTTAAATTCTATTGAAAAGAAAGTATTTTATATTTTATTAAATACCCCATCTACAACAGCATTACAAACACAAATTGATTCATTAAATACTGTTGATATTTCTGGCACAATTGCTAAAATTGGTATGGATGATTATAGAAAGAATGTATTATCAGTTGCTTATAAATTTATCTTTGAACAAGATTTATCTGTATTAAGAACCCAAATAACAGATATTAATGAAAATAAAAAATTAATTAGTTGGTTACAAAGATTAGATAAAAAAGATATATCAAAAGCTAGTTTGTTTTATGGATTATTAAATCAAAGTTATCAAAAGGAACGTTTAAATGTTGGATTTATATCTCCATTATTAAATTTAACTAGTGCACTTCATTATTCTGATAAAAATAATATGACTTTGGATGATGCATTAAATAACTCGTTTAAAAAATATTTAATTGCTGAAATATTAAATAATAATCCTGAAATTGGTACTAAAACTATAAATGAAAAAATTTATGCATGTATTAATGTTTTATTATCAGAAAAATTAGTATCAGATTTACAATCTTATTTTGTTTATGCTACAAATAGTGAAATATTTGATAAAATAGGACAATTAAATAGTGACACTGATAATAAAACTGATATCTTTGCAGAATTACAAAAAATGATTGTAGATAAAATATTAATAATGAAATCAAAGCCAATGGAAAGTGATATAGTAACATTATTATCATATATTAATAAAAGCTGTTATAATACTAGAGATACTTGTGATACAACTTATTATAGAATTAATGAATTACCTGATGTTGATACATTATTTGTTAGAATGAAACAAATGTTTAGTGAAGACCTTGCAAATAAAATATTACATTTAGTAAATGCACAAAACAATACTGTATTAATACAATATATTTATTTATTACTTGAATTATCTTATACAGATGATGCATTAAAAGTTCTAGTTAAAACGTATGGATTAAATAAATTAAAGGAAGCAAATCATTTAGGTTTATACTTTCAAGGATTCTTACCTGAAATAAAATTACCAAGAAACAATTTGATTAAAATTAAACACCCAGTAACAAATAAAGATGAAAATGTTTTATTATTCAATTCTGCTGGTCATAAATTCAAAGATGCAATAAACTTGGAAAATAATCAAATACCATTAATTGGAAATTATTTAAAATTACAAGCTGGTCAACAATTAGATAATATCGATAAGTTAATAAACTACTTCCCTTATATAGAAGGTAGATACAGACCTCCTATCTGGGATGAAGCAATGGAATATAATCCATTGACTATTAAATTCTATAAAGATAGAAAAGTTTTATTCAGAGTATTACATAAATTATTATATACTGGAGAAGATGGTAAAAACTTATATTCATCTATTGACTCTAATTCTAAATTAGCTAGTATTTTTACTGAATATTATCCATTAATAAGTTTATTAAATGATGTAATTAATATGGAAGAAGTAAGAAAAACCGTTAGAACAATAGTTTCATCTTTGAATAATTACAATGCAAATTTATTATTATATTATTATATCTTTTCACCTGATAAATTATATAAAGTTCCTAAATTTAATTACTATGAAATACCTCAAGAATCCGGTAAATTTTTATATTTTAATGGATCTGAAGAATTAAATTTAAATGCTAATTTATCAGTAGCAGATGGAACACCAGAATCAGTAATTAATGAAGATAAAGTAGATTATATTCGTAAAAATTATGTTCTTGATAATATTGGTAGAATCAAAGCAGTTCATGAGAGAATTTTACAAAATTTAGTTGTTGGTAAATATGAAATAAGAAAAGATGCTATGGTTAGAGCTAAACAATCTGCTTTACCACCTGCACTTAAACCCGTATTAGCTGATTTTTATAAATACAATTTAGTAAATTTATTAGTTGAAAAAATACCTTCAGTTCAACCTTTAATTGATGAAGTATTTAAATTAAATTTATTTGAAGATGATGAAACTATATTATTTGATAAAACTGTAAGTACAAATTATGTGTTAGCTAAATTAATCGAAGAATTAGTAAAGGAACATATGAAATATTACATTCAAACACAAACTTATAGAATCATTACAACACAATTTGGTAAATCTACACCTCCTGCTGGAATGGATCAAATATTATTACCCCCAACTGAATTTGAATTATCATTGAATGATACTACTTTTAGTGAAGATGATTTAAAAGCTATAGATAAAGATTACTTACAATCAGCATTTCAATTTTCAAAAGTATCTTCAGAAAATAAAAATAACTTTATCATTTATCCTGAAGAATATGCCAATTCTGAAATTCTTAGAATGAAATACGAATTAATAATTAATGATAAATCATATAGTAAATTACTTGAAGAAAATGCTAATCCTTATGTATTGGATGCTAATAATCAAAGTGCTATATATCCTGTATTAAAATTACACAACTTTGATGTAATAAGTAAATTGAAAACTAACCTTGACTTTAGAGTCTATAATGATATTGAAGGTAATCTAACTTCATATGGATTTTTAATTGATGAATTAAATAATCATGTCCACAAAATAAGTGGTGATAAGAAATATTTCAGAGATTGGATAGAAAATTTTGTTCTCTATCAAAAGAATGAAGTAAAAACATTAATTTTAAGTAACGATAAATTTGGTAATAATGTTCCTAGATATTTAGAAGAATCATTTAATGTAATTTGTTATATTGCCAACCAATATTTAAGTGAAAGTATTCATAAAATAGAAAATGCTGATGATAAATTATTAATCGAAAATTATTTAGGATTACATAATTTTGTTTTTAAAGAATATTTATATGCAAATAAAATTATAGCCAAATTAGATGTTTATGAAAACTCAATTGATAATATCATTGAAGATATTGTTGATACTATTCAAAATGAAGAAAATAAATTAGAACAAAAAATTAAAGTATTAAACTCTGGTAAAACAAGAACTGGATTAGAAGACTTGAAAAGTAAATTTAGTAAAGAAAAAACAACATATACTTCTTTAATTGAAAGTGGTAACAAAATGGTAGAACAAACTTTAAATGATAATAAGATAATGCCAAGATATTTATCATTAAATAATTATCCGATAGTATTATCAAAAATTTTAACTAAATTAATTAAATCAGATTCCTTACAAAACTCTTGTGATATCTTAACATTAAGAAGTTTACATAATGAAATTAGTTTATTTACAGATAAAAACAGACCACCATTAGCAGAACAATTAAAACCAGTAAGTAAATTTTATGAACACACTAACAAAATATCATCAATTTATTTTGAATTTGGTAAATATTGTGATAATAATAAAGTTTTGTCTTTTGTAAGAGAATTATTAATTTTTAATACTTCATTATTTTTAATCACATCATACTATAATTTATTACAAAAAATTCTCAGATTATATTTTAAATCAAACTCACCTAATGATGATGCAAAAACTATTCATGAAAAAGTGGAATATTGTTTAAATAATGAGTTATTAAAAGGAAAAAGTATTTTTAATGTTTTGTATAATGAAATAGCTGAAAAGATGGTATTAAATAGTGTTCAATTGTTTAAAAATCAACAAGAAGAATTCGCATTTACACAACAATCAACTAAAGAATTATTAGATAGTGTAACTGATTTATTAACAGTGAATCCTGTATTAACTATTCCTGCAGATTCACCTTTAATGAGAACTACTATTAAAGAAATTAATTCATATTTTGATACATTCACTGGTAAAACAATATTAAATTGGATGGTAGTTATTGAAAATGTATTCAAATTCAATATTAACCAAGGAAGAATAGTACAAAGTATTGATAAGTTATTAAATTAAATTATTTTATTCTAAAGCAAACTCTTTCATTGTTTGTAAGTAATTTGTTTTCTTTGAATTTACACCTGTATTTCTAGGAAAGTTAACTAATTCAGTGATTTTTAATGTAAAACTATGGTCTATATTCCTAAAATCTGGTAATGAACCATCGCCATAAGTTATCTTAATTTTTAATTCATTCAATGTTGGAACAGGAAAATCAAATTCTAATGGATAGTTTATAAAAGTATTGTATAAAATATCACCAGGTAAACCAGACATTAAGATTTTTGCAAAACATGGTAATTCAGCTGAATTATTATTTACTAATTCAAAATCATTTATATATAATAAAAAGTAATTATTACTACCAGTTAAATTTAATAACAAGTTAGTTGTTACTAAATTTCCTACTGTATTTAATCTAGTATCATTGACATAATCATCAAAGTTTGAAATAATACTATTAAATGGTGTTATTGCATTTGGGCTTCCAGTATTTCTAAAACCAAGTATATTACCCAAAGTATCTGGATAATTAAATAATAAACTTACACGTGACCTTGTTTTTACAGTAGTTGCACCACCACCATTGCCCGAGTATGTAGCAGTTAAATCACTTGTTGCAGATAATTGTGTTACAGTACCTAATAAAACTGTATATGTGCTAGTGCTTTTGTTAACTTCATATACTTCATGAGTTGTGTTTAAACTGGTTGCAGGAATGACACCAATCGATGTTGCTCCTTGAATAGTAATTGCATCTTTTATTTCTACTAAATTGTTAAGTTGTCTTATTGTCAATCTTAAATATTTAATTGAATTAATTGTCACTACATCTACTTTTAAAGAATTTGGGATACTTTCAGTTTTGAATGCGGAAAATTTTACTTCTTGTGTAAAAGCATTGAAATCAATTGTAAAATTATTTAATAATTTATTTTCTTGTGTTGATTTAATTCTTTCTACTTGATTCATTTTTGTTTGTAATAATGATAATAAACTTGTACCATCATAGTTTCCTTCAGGTATCTCTGTGCTATATATATAATTACCATCATCAAATTGTTTCCAATAAATTTTATTATTTTTATTTTTTCCATTTGATTTTACTAAATAATCAATAAATGGAAATTCGGTGCTTACTAATTCTATTCTCACAACATTATTAAAATTCTTTTTAAGTTTTACTAAATAATTATTAGCATCTGGATAACCCTCTTCTGTTTTAGTGATTTTCATTATTTGAATTTTATTACCTCCAGAAACTCCATCAGTTAAAGCTAAATAACTTGATTTAATTGTAAATGTATTTGAATTAATAACTTCATAAACTTGTTGAAATCCTTGTAGCCTTTCATAGTTGACAGGATAATCTGCATTGATACCATTCAATGGTATTCCATTAATATCAGTAAATGATATCTTTAAGAAATCAGTAATTTCTAATGAGGTCTTATCTAAAGAATAATAATCGAATGGTAATTCAATAAAAATATAGTCAGAATTTAATTCAGAAGCTTTTTTTACATTTAAACCATTTAATACATTATCAGGTATTGATTTAATGTTATCCGCGATTGATGGTAAAACTATGTTAAATGTTCCAACAATTGAATTTAAAGGGATATTTTCATATAATGTTTTATCGCCAATAGCTTCTTTATCTACAACCGAAATAGATACTTGAACTTTATTTAATAAATTAACATAATTAGTTGTATAATAATGTTTTATTTTAATTGCAGCATAATTAAAATTATTAAATAAAAATATATTACCACTTACAACATAATTATATCCAGTTACATTTTGTATTATAATTTGATCATTTACTTCAAGTCCATGATTTGGATAATTAATAGTTATAATTTGAGAATTACCTTCTACTTTTATTGGGTCTTTAGGTAAATAACTAATTGATGAAGTATAAATATTTTTAGGATTTTTTATTCTAAAACTACTATCAACATTAATTAATGAAACTTTTAAGTTTTCTTTTTTATAAAATTTATCATAATCTTCAGATTGTTTATCTCTAATTAATTTATTATTTTTTTCTAAAGCTTCTTTTTCTAGATTTATTTCCATTAAAAGATAGTATTAATTATTTTTTATATCTTTTATGCATAAATATTATAATTTTGGGTTTTAAGATATTATTTTAGCCAAAAAAATTGATTAAATTACTTAAAGAAATATTAATATTAAAGTTTCAATGTCAAACGAAAATACCAAATCTAAAGCTCATAAGTCGGACGCGGCTAAATACGATAAAAAGACTCCCCGCGAACACGTATTAATCCGTCCAGATACTTATGTTGGCGATATCGAACCTACAACTGAAACGATGTGGGTAGTTAAAGATGATAAAATAGTGAAAGACCTTATCACATACACTCCTGGGTTTTTAAAGGTATTTGACGAATTAATTGTAAATGCTCGTGATGCTTCTGTAAATGATGACTCATGTGATACAATTAAGGTTGAATATAATGTAGAAGAAGGATACATTAGTGTCTGGAATAATGGTGATAAAGGTATTCCTGTTGAAGAACATCCAGAACATAAAATGTTAGTACCTAGTATGATTTTTGGTGAACTATTAACTAGTTCAAATTATAATGATGATGAAGAAAGAACAACAGGTGGACGTAATGGTTATGGAAGTAAGTTATGTAATATTTTTTCAACAAGATTTGAAGTAGAAGTAATGGATGCTAAAAGACATAAAAAATTTCATCAAGTATGGAAAGATAATATGTCTATTGTGGAAAAGCCAAAAGTTACAGATAACAAAGGAAGTAAATCGTATGTCAAAGTAACTTTCTATCCCGATTTTGCAAGATTTAAAATTAAGAATCTAGATAATGACCATAAACAATTATTTGAAAGACGCACTATAGATATTGCTGGTGTAACAAACGGTAAATTAAAGATATATTTCAATGATAAAAAGGTAGATTCAAACACTTTCAAATCTTATGTAGAACTTTATTACAAAGATGAAGAAATCTACTATGATTTAACAGATAGATGGTCTGTTGCGTGTATGTATAAACAAGATTGTGGTGGTGAAGTTATATCTTTTGCGAATGGTATTTCCACCTATAGAGGAGGAACACATTGCAATCATGTAATTGATAATGTAATCAAAACGATAATTAATGATTATATTAAAAAGAAAGACAAAGATATTAAAGTAACCCCTTCTTTGCTTAAAGAAAATCTTGTCTTCTTTATTAATGCAACTATTGTCAATCCAGCTTTTGCCTCTCAAACAAAAGATACATTAACAAGTAAAGTTGAGAAGTTTGGTTCTAAATATGAACCTACACAAGCATTCTTGAAAAAGATTGCTAAATGTGGTATCGTAGAACAAGTTATTCAATTAGTTAAGTTTAAAGAAAATAGTAATTTAAAGAAAACTGATGGTAAGAAACAAGTTAAAATTACTGGTATTCCTAAATTGGAGGATGCTAATAAAGCAGGAACTAAAGAATCTACTAAATGCACTTTGATTTTAACAGAAGGAGACTCAGCTAAAGCTTTCGCTATGGCTGGTCTAGGTGTAATTGGAAGAGACTACTTTGGTGTATTCCCTCTAAAAGGTAAACTATTAAACGTTCGTGAAGCAACTGCTAAACAATTAACTGATAATGAAGAAATCAATAATCTTAAACAAATTGTAGGTCTAAAACATGGTGTTGATTATTCTAATGATGTAAATTTCAATCAATTACGTTATGGCCGTATTCTTATCTTAACAGATCAAGACGTTGACGGTTCACATATTAAAGGTCTTTTTATGAACTTTATTCATTGTGTATGGCCATCTCTATTAAAGAGAGATAAATTTGTAACATCACTTTCTACTCCGATTGTTAAAGCAACTAAGGGTAAAGATGTTATTACATTTTATAATCTAACTGAATATGAAGAATGGAAAGAATCAGATGCAAGCAAAGGTTATAAGACTAAATACTACAAGGGTCTTGGTACTTCTACTAGTGAAGAAGCTAAAGAATACTTCGTAGATATTGAAGATAAACTAATCAATTACTTTTGGCAAAGTGTCCAAGAAGGATTTAAGAAGAAGGCTAAAGAAATTGACTTAGACGATGAAATTAAAGTAGTATCTAAAGATGAAGATGATGATGCTATAACATTGGCCTTCGATAAAACTCGTGCTGATGACAGAAAGGAGTGGTTAATGAAATATAATAAAAGTGAAATTCTAAAATATGAAGATAAAGATGTATCATATTACGATTTCGTTCATCTGGATTTAAAACATTTCTCCAATGACGATAACAGTCGTTCTATTCCTTCTTTAGTTGATGGTTTTAAACCGTCTCAAAGAAAGATTTTATATGGTGCAATGTTACGTGGTCTTGACAAAGATGAAGTTAAAGTTGCTCAATTAGCTGGTTTCGTATCAGATAAAGCAGCTTACCATCACGGTGAAATGTCTCTAAACGGTGCAATTGTAGGTATGGCACAAAATTTTGTTGGAACAAATAATATCAATGTATTGAAACCTAACGGTAACTTTGGTACAAGATTAAAGGGTGGTAAAGATGCAGCCTCTGCTCGTTATATCTGGACGATGTTTGAAGAATTAACCAGTAAAATTTTTATGGAAGATGACACTCCTATCTTAAATCAACAAGATGATGATGGTATGCCTATTGAACCAGAAACTTATGCTCCTATTATTCCAATGATTCTTGTTAATGGAACGAAAGGTATTGGAACTGGTTTCTCAACAACTATTCCTCCTTTTAATCCTAAAGATATTGTAAAGAATATTAGAAATAAATTAAAAGGCAAACCTTATGAAAAACTCACACCTTATTGGCAAGGGTTTGAAGGTATCATTAATGAAGTAGATGAAACTAACTATGAACTTTATGGAAGTTGGAAGGTCAAAGGAAACAAACTTGTAATTACTGAACTACCTGTAGGTGAATGGACTTCAGATTATAAAGAGTTCCTTGAAAAGATGTTAGAAGATGAACCTGAAAAGAAAGATCCCAAGAAACCGAAGAAAGATAAGAAATCAAATCCATTCTTAGGTTATATTGATAACAATACAGATAAACGTGTTCATTTCGAACTTGAATTTGAAGATGGTTATCTAGATGATGCAAAAGATATAGAAAAAACATTCCATCTTGTGAAAAAAGTATCAATTACGAATATGCACTTATACAACAAGGATGGTGCAATTACAAGATATGATACTATTCAAGATATATTAAATGAATACTTTGATGTTCGTATTGAACTGTATCAAAAACGTAAGGATCATAAATTAGAAACATTAGAAAAACAACTGAAACTTATCAGTTACAAAGTCAAATTTATTTTGATGATTGTTGAAAAGAAATTAGATATCAATAATAAGAAGAAATCTGAAATTGAAGAAAAACTAGTTCAACATAAATTCCCTAAGATTGATGAATCATATAACTATCTATTAAGTATGCCTATTTACAATTTAACACAAGAAAAGATCGAAGAGCTGAAGAAGCAAGAAAAAGAAAAACAAACAGAATTCGATACTCTTGTTGGATTGAAACCTCAACAGCTTTGGGAGAAAGATTTAGATGAATTCGAAAAAGCATATGATAAATGGTATAGTGATAAAGTAGAAAGAGCCAAAATGGAAGATAATTTAGGTGCTAAGAAAGTTAAGAAATCTAAAAAATAATTATTTTATGAAATTTGAAAATTGATTTATAAATACTTTTTCAAGATAAAAAATCTCTCTCTCGCTAAAAAAAAATAGATATCTATTTTAATAGATATTGTAAAAAAACATATAAGAAAATAAAATCTATAGATAGATATATATAATGTCAGATAGAACTGAATACAAATGTGAACATTGTAATAAGTTATATTCATCGTATAAAAGTCGATGGTTGCACATTAAAAAATATCATACAAATAATGACGTCAAATGTCATATTAAAAAAGACGTCCAACCTATTTCGGACGTCAAAAAGTCGTTAAAAAATGACGTCCAAAAAAATGAACTTTCGACTAATATTTGTAAATTTTGTGAAAAGGTTTTATCTGATAGAAAATCTAGATGGAAACATGAACAAATTTGCAAAAAAAAAGATGTTGAAAAAGATAATGAAATAGATAAATTAAAATCTATTATTTTAGAATTGAAAGAAGAAATAATTAAACAAAGAGATGAAAATAAAAATATTATTAATAAGATGAAAATACATCCAAAAACTTTACAAAAAATAAATAATCAAATGAATAATATAAATAATGGAGTTATTAATATTATAGTTCCTGTAGGAAAAGAAAATTTTAATAATATTTTAACAGATACACAAAAAAGAGAAATATTAAAAGGCAAAGAAAAAGCCCCATTAAAATTAACAGAATTAATTTATAATGACCCAAGTTTAGAAAAATTTAGAAATATTTATATTACAAATATGTCTAATGATTTAGGATATATTTATGATGAAGTATCAAAAAAATATATTGTTAAAAGAAAAGAATATATTTTAGATAAATATGGTTGGAATAGAAGATGTGATATTGAAGAATTTATAGCAGATTTAGAAGATAAGATGTCTTATGAAAGTATTAATGATTTAAAAAAAATTATAGAGAATTATTTTAATGATGATGATTATAAGAAAAAACAAGATAAAGAACTATTAATTACTTTATATAATAATCGTTTTCAAGTTGAAAATAATTATTCTACTATAAATACTGATGGTAAAGAAATTGAATTATAAATTAATTTATCCATCCATTACCAATTGCTAATTTTTCATATGACTTTTTAGCATAATACCAATTATTTTCATCATCATTTAATTTATTTGCTGGTTCAATTATTAAAGAGAATATTTGAACAAGTAAATTTTCAATTGATATGGTTGGGCTCCAAATTGCTGGAGTTAAATATTCCAAACATAATGCACCATCTTTTGTTATATATTTAGATGTTGGCGTAAATGTTGGTTTTTTAATATACACAAATGGAGGTTCAAATGGATATAATTCTGGAAATATAATTTCTAAAGTTGCTTTTTTTGTTGATACTTGCCATTTACATATATTTTTATCAACTAATGAAACCTCAAAACTATTTTTAACTATTTCTAATTCTTTCATTAGCTTTTTCTTACCCTTTTCAGACATTTTAATTTTATTAGCAACTTCATCAATTAAAATATCTTTTTCAAATAATTCATTAATTTGTTTCATTATATCAGGGTTATTGGCTTTACCAACAATTAGATATCTTAATATACAAACATCATTTGAAGGTAATACATAAATACCGCTAACTTTTTTATATTTATCTTGATTACCTACTACTTCATATACTCCAATAATTGGAAAAGTAGTTTTACAATAACCATATGACATTGAATAATTATTTGATGTGTAAATACCAGAACCATATGCAGCACCATTTACTTGTAGTTGGCTACCGGATAATACTTTAAGACCATTTCGTAAAATAGAATACCAACAATCACTAGTAGAACCATGAAATAGATAACATTTTTCATTGTTAGTAGATGCTATTTTTTGCTTGAACGATTCTTCATCAACAAAATTATTTTTAATTTTAAATATGGAAATTGACTCATGTTTTTTATCTAATGTTATTTCTAATTTACAAGACTTGATAATAAATCTTAAAAGATAATAAAAATCATTACCAAATTTTTGAGCTATTAGTTTATCTGAAGGTGTATCTAATATTTTTGTAAAGTCAAATGAACGGATTCTATTAATTTGATTTTTTATTCTTTGAAAATCTTTTGCGTTATTAAATTTAGCATAATCGGATGTATTCATCGCAATTTTAGAAATAGTTCCGCGGTTTATATCAATTGATGATTTGAGAAAATATGGAGGAAATGGATCAAATAAATCCATACATTTATTTGATTCAATAGCATACGCAGCAATATCTACTAATAATTTTGTTGTAGTAGGATATTTTTTTACATATTCAAAAACATCATCATCAACGATTAATTCTTCTAATTTATATTTACATTTATCATCTCCACAAGTTGTAAGAATATCACTTGTAAAAGATAATTTATCACCACAATTAATACAATAATTTTTTATATTTGAACAAGTATCACAGATTTCTTCAATAAAATCCACAATATCAGTATAAGTATCTTTCATTAATTTTTCACAAACTAATTTTGTTTCAATTGAATCATTGTGTGGTAAAATATTTTTAATGGTATTTACATAAATTATACTATCTTTAGTCTCCACAATAAAATCTATGATAGATGAACCATTATTAATAATAAAATTATCTATGGTGTAATCTAAATTATTGTAATTTACAGTTACATTATGAATTTTAGAATACATTTCAATAATATCAAATAATATGGTCATTACTTAATAAAATTAATAATTATAGATTTTATATTCATTTTTTTTATCAATATATTTAATGAATAATAATGAAGATATACACATAATATTATGTTGTTGGAAAAGAATAGATTTTTTACATTTACAGTTAGAAAATCTCGAAAAACAAACAGTATCTAATAGAATTCATTTACATTTAATTAATAATAATAATGAAAGAACAAAAGATATAGAAGAAATAATTAATAAATATATTTCAATAAAAATAAATCTTACAAATTATGATAATAAATATGCTGGTTTTCAACGTTTTTTGTATATTAAAGATTTTATAATTGCAAATTATGATACTAAATTTGTAATTATCATAGATGATGATCAACTATTTGATGAAGATTGGGTTGAAAAATTATTTAATTTACAAGAATACAAAACATATATTGGATGGTATGGGAAAATATGGGATAAAGATTTTGATTACTGGAAAGATTCTATAATAAAATATTTAGATGTTACAAATAATTTGAAACCAGAAATTACTACTTTTGATTATCTAGGAACTGGTGGAAGTATAATTGATATTTCAATATTTAAAGAATCTATGATTTTTGAATTACCAAAAAATTTAGAAAACATAATTTATCATTGCGAAGACCTTTGGTTATCTTATTTATTGAAATATGAATTTAAATGGCAAATAAAAAGAAGTTTTTTACCAGAAAAAGAAAGTATCAATAAATTATCTAAAAAATCAGATGATTGTTCATTATGGAAAATTATGATAAAAGAAAAACAGGTATTATTTGATTATTTAATAAATAAATACTCCTTATAATTTTTCTATTAAAAGAAATATTATTTATTTAACTATATGACAAGTGAGATGGAAAGTAATGTTAAAGATATACTAGTAAAAATGATTGAAGACTTAAAACTCGAGATTCTTCAATTAGATAAAGAAAACAAAGACCTTAAAGCTAATATACAAAAACTTAAAAATAGTGTAACCGAAAAGTTTAATTTACAAGAAGATGATATTTATAATCTTTCACTTAGTGTGAATGAATTAAAATCAATGGTTAAATATTCAAATGATTAAAAATTGAAAAAAGATTCTTAATAAATTATAATTTAGATAGTATGGGAGGTCACGCATTAAAAAAAGTTATTACTACTAGAAAAGATAATCACGAATACCAAAAAATTAAGGGAGAAATTCTAAATTTACTTCAATTAGAAAATTTAAAAATAGATTTTCCATATGAAGTTCCAGATAAAGAAACATTTGGTGATTTAGATATTCTATATCAATCTGATCCAACAATTAATATAAGGGAAATAGTAACTAGATTATTTAATCCTCAAGAAATTGTTACAAATGGAGATGTTTTATCATTTAATTATGGTGATTTTCAGATTGATATGATAAAATGTATAAATCTTGAATTTGCAAAGTTTTATTTTTCATATGGAGATTTTGGAGCTATTGTAGGTCGAATTGTTAATAATTATGGATTTAAATTTGGTCATGAAGGATTTTGGGTAAATGTTTATACTGATGAAAATGATAATTTTGATATTAAACATAGTTTTGGTAAAATAATGTTAACTACCAACCCGAAAGAATTATGTAAATTTCTTGAAATAGATTATGATAGATGGGAAAAGTTAAGGTCACTTGATGATATTTTTGATTATATTAATAGTATCAAGCTATTTAAACCTGAAATTTTTGAAACCTTAAATAATGATCATAATCGCAGAGCAAAAGTAAGACCAATGTATATTAAATTTTTAGAATATATTAATGTTAATATAGAAAGAGGAGGGACTCAAATTAATGAAAATTGGCAAAAAGAAGGAATAAAATATTTTAATAAGGAAGATGAATACAATAAGCTTTTTGTTGAATTAAAAAGGAAGAAAGAAATATCAGAAAAATTCAATGGAAAATTTTTAATGGAATTAGGTGTTGAACAAAAAAAATTAGGAATGATAATTAAAATGTTTAAGGAAAAATATGATGAGAACTGGATTTTAAATAATACAAAAGAACAGATTATAAAAGAATTAGAAAGTATTATTAGTGAATTAAAATCTAATTTTATTTAATTTAGTATGGAAGGAAATAATAATAAATTCAGAGAATTGAAAAGTGATAATATAGACATTTCAACTGATACATTAGCAATAAAATCAAAAGAAATATTAGGTATTAATCAACCTAAAATAAGTGGGTCATACTTAAAATATGGTAGAGATAAAGCATGTGATTTAGATATGAAAGAAATTATGTATGCTAATTCTATTAATAATAGAAATGATATTTTAGAATCATATATTAATAAATTAAAAGAACATAAAAAAGAATTTGAAGTAGTTAAAATAAAGATATATATCGATGATCCAAGAATCAGAAAGATTATGGATAAAATAGGATATGTAAATGGATTATTAGAAATAAAAGATTTTGATTCTAATGAAATTAATATAGATAAAACATTACCAGATAATATTCAAAATAAAATACAAACATTAATTAATAAATATGATGATGAATCAACAATAGAAAATTATGTTTATTTAAATAATTATTTATATGATATAAATTATCCAGAGTGGTCATTTGAAGAATTAATAGAAGGTAGAAAGAAAATAAATAATGTTATGATTACAATAAATGAAAGTACATTTACAAATATGTATTTAGAAATAATAATAGATGATTTTTTAGTAAGTAACTTTATTCATTTTACAGGATTAGGAGATGATTCAGAATCTGAAACATTTAAACAATTTGATTTATATGATATGACTATCAATAATAAAATTTCATATTATAATTTATTAAAAAAGATTCAACACTTTATAAAATGGGCATATTGGAATAAATTAATTCAAGAGAAAGAAATTATAAGAAATACTATTTTTGTTTATAATCAAATAGATGATTTTAGAGATAGTATTGCTAAAATTAATAATGAAACATGTTTAATTGGAACAAAGTCTGTTCTTGCAAAGAATGAAAGTGAAAAGATTAAATTAGAAAAAGAATATGAATCAAAATACGAAAGTTTTAATTTACTTTCAAAAGAAAAATATGAAAAGGTAGCGAAAATCTATTCAACATATTTATCTTTATATTTACGAACAAAATAATTAAATAAAATAATTAATTTAAAGAATGTTCATTTTTTAAATTAATGGGTAAGAAAAACAAGAATAAACAAAATTCTAATAATAATTCCAATAGCCAGTCTGGAAAGAAACAACCGACTGTATCAATTGTAACAATATCTCAAGTGAAGAGATATCCGTGTTTACTAATTTTAAGAGATTTAATTAAACAACAAACTTATGATAATATTGTTCAATGGGTTATTGTTGAAGGTAGTAAAAATGAGGATGATGCAAAACAAAATGCAGAAAATATTAGTAAATTAAAAGAAGATTTACAATTAGATTTAGAATTAACATATATTACTTGGGAGAAGGATATTAAATTAGGTGAATTAAGAAATCGTGGTAATAGAGCATGTACCGGTGATATTACAGTAGTTATGGATGATGATGATTACTATTTTCCTGACCGCGTAGAACATGCAGTTGAACGTTTAACAAAATCACCTCATAAAATTGCAGGGTGTTCTGCAGTAATGATTTACGATTACTTTTTAGAAAAGCTATATAAATTCAAACAATTTGCACCATTTCACTCAACGAACAATTGTATGGCATGGAAGAAAGAATATTTAGCAACTAATGCACATGATCCTAACAAAGAATTAGCAGAAGAAGCATCATTTACTAAGAATTTTAGTGAACCAATGGTTCAATTAGAATCTGAAAATACTATTATAGTTTCAAGTCACGACGGAAATACATTCAATAAGCGCGAATTATTAGCTGGTGGTACAAATAAAATTAATCCTACATTAAATGAAGTACCAGATGTAAAAAAATATATTAAGGAACCTTATTTTACAAGATATCACGAATTATTCGTTAAACCAGGTGAGAGCGAATATGATATTGAATATTTTGCAGGCGGATTTTCAATTAAATGGGACCCAAGAGATAGATCTTTAGGTGGTTCAGAACAAGCAATTGTAAATTTAGTAAAGAATTGGGTAAATAAAGGTAAAAAGGTAGCAGTTTATGGTGAAGTCCCAGAAATAAATTTTGAGGGTGTAGACTATATAAGTTGGAAGAAATTTAAATTTGAAAATAAACATAATACAGTTATCTTGTGGAGATTATATGGTTTATGGTGTGGCGCACCCTTTCCAATCAAAGCTAAAAATATTTGGTTAGATTGTCATGATAACTTTGGTGGTCAATTTCCTGAAGCTTGGAAAAACTATGGATCAGTTGTAAATAAGATATTTTTTAAGAGTAACTTTCATAGAGAAGAATTTGAAAAGAATAACAATTGTAAATTAGAAGCAAGTAGATATGTAATTATACCAAATGGTGTAAGAACTGAAGACTTTCTTGTAAATAAAGAAAATGTTCAAAAGAATCCTTACAGATTTTGTTATTGTAGTTGTTATATGAGAGGTTTAATTGAAATAGTTCAATATCTATGGCCAGTAATTTATCAATTAGAACCAAGAGCTGAATTGCATGTATACTACGGTATGAATAATATTAGAGATGATAAAGTAAAAGATGTATTAACCAAAGTATTAGCTCAACCAGGTGTAATGGATCACGGTAGACAACCTGTTGAAGTAATTGCAAGAGAAAAACATTTAGCAAGTTACCAATTATATGTAACCAATACCCCAATTGAAATTGATTGTATATCTATCAGAGAAAGTTTAGCAACTGGTTGTATTCCTTTATTATCTAATTTTGGTGTATTCAAAGATAGAGATGGGATTCATTTTGATTTAAATGATAAAGATCCTAAATGTTATCAACAAATTGGTTACAAGATTTTTCAACTAATGAAACAAGGAGAAAAATTTAATGGTTATAGAGAACAAATGAAAAAGTCTCAATTACTTGTAAATTGGGAACAAGTAGCTGAAAAATGGTTAAATGAAATGTCTTAATAGTTTATTGCATTATGATAGCATCATTTAAGTATTAAAGTCAAAAAATTGATATAAAGATATTATAATTAATATAATTTAATTATAATATGACTGATAAATCTTTAGAATTTCAGATTTATGATTGGATGGAGGATCACTATATAGAAAAATCGGATGATGATAGTGGTAGCGAAAACCAACATAAAATGGGAGAATACATTATTCATGTGTTTGGTAGAACTTTAGATGGAAAATCAGTATACGCAAAAGTAACTGATTTTACACCTTATTTTTATGTTGAATTACCAAAAGAATGGGTAAAATATTCTGATAGTAAACTTGACTTAGAATTAACTGAATTCAAAAAATACATAACAAGTTATGATAATAAGAAAATTTGGCAAAAATTTAAATCAACATTACTTGATATTAAATTGATTACAGCAAGAAAAGCAGATGGCTTTACAAATGATTCTGAATTTAAATTTGCAAGATTAACATTCAATAACAGTGATGGTATGAAAAAGTTCAGAATGTTTTTTGAAGAAAATGAAATAGATTATAAATACAAAAAACTAAAATTTAAAACATATGAAGCTAACTTACCACCTATGTTCCGTTGTTTCCATAATAGGAATATTTCTGGTTGCGCTTGGGTAGAGACATCAAAATATATTCAAATAAAAAAGGAATCAATGAAAGATAGTTATTGTAATATTGAAATTAATGTAAAATGGAAAGATTTAAATGCTATCAAAAAAGATATGAACGCTCCTTTACGTATTGCATCTTTTGATATTGAATGTTATTCTCACGATGGTCAATTCCCTCAAGCAAATAGAAAACAAGATGCTATCATTCAAGTTGGTGTAACATATACTTATCTTGGACAATCTGAACCTTATAGACAATATATTGCTTGTTTAGATAAAACGGAACCTTTTGATGAAAAAACAGTCTTAAAATCTTTCGAAGATGAAGCTGAATTACTCTTAGATTTTAAACAAGAATTAATTGATTCTGATTGTGATATCATTACTGGTTATAATATCTTTTACTTTGACGAAAAATATATTTATGATCGTGCAGATCAAATTTTAGGTATTAAAGAAGATTTAGCTTTTATGAGTAAACTAAAGAAAAAGTTCTGTAATTTCAAAGAAATGAAATTAGCTTCAAGTGCATTAGGTGAAAATCTTTTGCGTTTTTGGGATACACCAGGACGAGTTCATATTGACTTGATGAAAGATGTTCAAAAGACATTCAGTTTACCTTGTTATAAACTAGATTTTGTAGCTTCAAACTTTATTCGTGGTGAAGTGAAAAATGTTAAAGAATGTGAAAATTATATTTTCGAATTAGAATGCGCATCTGTTGATGATATTTGTTTGTATGATTATATTCACTTGGAAGTAATTAAAGGTTTTGTATCTGATGAAGTAGGTGAAAAATATGTTGTAACGAAGATTGATAAGCCTAATAAAAAATTATATGTTCAAGGTGATAAATATTTGGAACAAGATCTAAAATCCGCAAAAGAAACTGGTGGTGGAAAAATCTATTGGTCTCAAGCAAAAGATGATGTTGGACCTAAAGAAATTTTCAAATTCCAAAAAGGTTCTCCTAAAGATAGATCTATTGTTGCAAAGTACTGCGTGAAAGATTGTAAATTAGTGAACTTACTAATGAATAAATTAGAAGTAATTACAAAGAATATAGAAATGGCAAATGTATGTTGTGTGCCATTATCTTATCTTTTCATCAGAGGACAAGGTATTAAAATCTTTTCCTTATGTTTGAAAGAATTTAAAGAACAAGGGTATGTATTTCCAGTTATTAAAATGCAAAAATTAAAAATATGTAAAGTATGTAACATTGAAACTAAAGGATATAACTGTCCAAAATGTAAAGGTAAGAATCTAGAAGAAGTCGAAACAGATGATTCATACGAAGGTGCAATTGTATTCGACCCAGTTCCTACTGTAGATTATGAAGCTTACGTAACTAAGGATTACAACTCTCTATATCCATCTTCCATTATTCAAAAGAATATGTCACATGAAACTATTGTTGAAAATGAAGAATTTGATAACTTGGAAGGAATAGAATATTATAATGCTCAATTTGTAGAATCAGATGGTTCAATTCAATATAGACGTTATGCAAAAAAGAATAACAAGTTAGGTGTGATACCTTTAATCTTGGATAAACTATTGAAAGAACGTAAAGCTGTTAAAAAACAAATGGAAGCAGAAGAAAATCCATTCAAGGCTAAAATTCTAGATGCAAAACAATTAGCTCTAAAAGTAACTGCTAACTCTCTATACGGTCAATTAGGTGCAAGTACCTCACCTGTATGTAAGAGAGATATTGCAGCATGCACAACTTCGACAGGACGTGAAATGTTAATCTTAGGTAAGAAATATGATGAAGAAGTATTACCTTGGTTAATTAATGGTATGAAGAAAGCATTAGAAGATGATGATGAAGAAAAATTTATGAAATTCGTTAAAATGGAACTTAAAAATCCAACTGGCGAATATGCTGAAAATTTTATTAAAGGTCTCAAGACTTATATTAAAGATGATTTAGCAAATAAAACTATTCAACCTGTTGTGAGGTATGGCGACACGGATTCTAACTTCTCGTGTTATCGTGTAAGAGAAAATGTTGAACCAGTTGATAAAAAGACATCGCTAAAATTATGGAAAGAGATTGTTAATTTTTCCCGAGAATTAATCAAACCATTTATTCCAGATGAATATCAAGAGAAATGGACTTTATTACACAATAAATATTATGGTGAAGATAAAATTAAAGAATTAAGATTACCTGAACCTCCAGAAGTTAAACCAGTTCCTAATCATTGGAAAACTATTTTAATGCCAGAAGATAGACTTAAACAATATTTGAAAGAATATATGGAAGAGTCATTTTTATCGTGGTTATGGGCATTGCAAGAAGTTACAATGAGAAATTTCCCAAACTTAGATTATAAATTAAATCAATGGGCCCAACATCAAATGAATAAAATTAGATTAACAGCGAATGATTATACAAATGAAACATTAAAAGGATTCAGTGATAGAATAAAAGATATAGATTTACAATTAAGAAAGATAGCTGCTGAAGCTAAGAAAGACCCTATCATTGGTGAAGCTAAAAAAGAAGAAGTAGAAATAATGACTAAGGAAAAAGAAGAAAAACAAAAAATATTTGATGATCTTAATAATAAAAAGATAACAATTGAAACAATGGTAAGACAATTCTGCAATGACGTATTAAAAGATTATTGGATTCAACCTTGGTGGGATTTAAATAATGATAAGAAAATATTCAATGTGGGATTTTATAAAGGTGGTAAAAGTATTACTGATAAACGTTCTCTTGACTTGTCTATGGAAATGGGTAAAGTGTCAGGTGAATTAATTAAAAATCGTTTACCTTTTCCTCATAACTTTGCTTATGAAAAAACATTTTGGCCTTTCCTAATTTTATGTAAAAAGAAATATGTAGGAAACAAATATGAAATGAATCCAAATAAATATAAACAAGATTTTATGGGTATCGTATTAAAACGTCGTGATAATGCTCCTATTGTAAAGGAAGTATGTGGTGGTATCATTGATATATTAATTAATAAACGCGACCCTATTGGTGCTAAAGCTTATCTAAGAAAATGCTTAGATGATATGTTTGCTGGAAAATATGATATCAAATATTTCCTTCAATCAAGAACATTAAAAATGAAAGAATCTTATGCAGATTGGACAAGAATTGCTCATGTTTACTTGAGTGAGAAAATAGCTTTACGTGATCCAGGAAATAAACCACAATCTGGAGACAGAATTGAATTTGCTGTAATCAAAGTTAAAAATGATGACCCGAAGAAAAAACTATTACAGGGTGAGTTAATTGAAACTCCAGCATATATTAAACAAAATAACTTGGAAATTGATTATCTGTTTTATATGACTAACCAAATTCAAAATCCAGCAACTCAATTCCTTGAACTTGTTGATGATAAAATTAGTGAAGTATTTGAAGAATATAAAGAAAAATATGGAGTCAAGAAACCTGTCAAAGAAAAGAAAGTCAAAGAAGTAAAAGAAAAGAAACCGAGAACTACCAAAAAAATTATTAAAATTGATAGTCCAATTCCTGAACAAATAGGTGTTGTTGAAAAACCTAAGAAAGGTAAGAAGAAACAGGTAGAAGAACCAATAGTAGAAGAACCAATAGTTGAAATTAAATCAAAGAAAAATAAAAAGAATATAGTAGTAGAACAACCTGTTATTGAAGAACATATTATTGAAGAACATGTAGTTGAAATTAAACAAAAGAAAAATAAAAAGAAAGTAATTGAGGAAGAACAAGTCGTAGAAGAACCTGTTGTTGAAATTAAACCAAAAAAAAGTAAAAAGAAAGTAGTTGAAGAAGAACTCATAATAAAAGAAGAAAAACATTCAGAAGAAGAAGTTAAAAAAAGTAAAAATAAAAAAGACATAGTTGAACCAGTTACAGAAGATAAAACTAAAAATAAAAAGTCTGTATCAAAGTCTAAAGACAAAGATATAGAATTATAATTATTTTATTTAAGATGATTCAGAAATCATATTGATATCTGATGTGTTAATACTAGAAGGAGGAACTTCACCATTTTCATTAGGAACTGAATCACCACCGGATTGAGTTGTGTTGTTACCAGATTCTTCGCTTTCATAAGAGTCAGAATCAGTATGTGCAGAAGAAGATACGTAAGATAAGTTATCAGAACCACCGCTCATTGTTCCAGAATCAGATTCGGATTCAGATGAAGATTCTTTCTTTTCTTTACCTTTTCCTTTAGGTTTAGCACTAGGACTATCACCTGAACTAGATGTTGATGAAGTAGAACTATCTTCTTCAATAGCACCACCATGTTGTTTACCTTTTTTACCCCCATTTCCTTTACCCCAAGCACCACCATCTTGTTGATTAATGTTATTCTTAGTCATTAAATAATTATACATTTCAGAACTGATGAAAGGTGAAGTATCAGATAATTCAGAAGCGGACTTTGTATTTTGAGGGACACTTTGATATTTATTAAATATTTTTTCAATGTCACTAAATCCATCGCTTTCAGAATCTTGAACAGGAGGTAAATTTAATTGTAATTTACTTATTAATAATTTAGAATCATCGCTTAAAAATTGATTCCCGTTATTTGATGTAAAATTGTCTGTTTTAACATTATTCCAATTGATAGTATCATTATCTTTGTTGATTACGTTTCCCATATATTAATATTTAGAAATAATTTTATAATTATTAAAGTTTTTTCTAATGACTAATAAATGATATTTAAAATAAATGAGTCTATTTTAATAGCAATAGTTGTAATTTTTATATATATTTTATATAGAATCAAAAAAGATAGATTAACTTTGGTAGAGGCAAACAATAATGTTAAGTATATGGTTTATAATGATAGATTAAAAAGAGATTCTGCAAATAAGTTAGCAGAATTAATTGATAGAATGTTTAAATTAAAGAATCATTTAGTAGACAATATGGATAAATTTCCAGATTATAAAGAATACATAGTTTTATTACGTGATAATTTTGACGAACACAAAACTTCAATATATGAAAATTCTCCTGAATCTGATTTAACTTCTTATTCAGTAAATAAAGGAGAGGAACTTGCATTTTGTTTAAAAAGTAAAAAAACAGGTACACTACATGATATAAATTTATTAATGTATGTAGGTATGCATGAAATGGCACATATTGCTTGTCCTGAAGTAGGACACGGTGATTTGTTTAAAAAAATATTCCGTTTTATTGCTTTAGACGCTATAAATATTGGATTATATAGAAAAGAAGATTATAGTCAAAACCCAGTTGAATATTGTGGTATGACTTTATCATCAACTATTGTTTAATTTATTAATTATAATAAATTAATTTATAGTTTATTCAACAGGTTGTTCGGGAGCAGGTTGTTCGGGAGCAGGTTGTTCAGGAGCAGGTTGTTCAGGAGCAGGTTGTTCAGGAGCAGGTGTATTTTCTACAGGAACTGGAACTAACCATCCATTCATTGAACCAAATTGATCAGGAGATACTAAAATATTACTATTTACTAAATCTTGTTTAGATTTACCTTGTCCTCTAACTAATTCGCCTTCAGCTGTTAATAAATTACGACGTCCATATATAGTTCCATCTCCGTACCATTCTGAATAATTGATATAAACATCTTCAGCTTCAACATAACCAACTAAATGATGTAATTCTAAAGAATATGGTTTAGATTGTTCAGGAGCAGGTTGTTCAGGAGCAGGTTGTTCAGGAGCAGGTTGTTCAGGAGCAGGTTGTT
>JACCDY011269489.1_pt1 | contig 142337 bp, 123 predicted proteins | sample 7446391 | NCBI WGS metagenome assembly JACCDY01 (sample SAMN15323451, study PRJNA562643) | freshwater metagenome | isolation source: river surface water | place: USA:Blue River Watershed | collected 2017-08-18 | reverse complement strand
CATTTTAAACCTAATTGAGAAGCTCGGATAGCTGCTACATAACCCCCTGGGCCTGAGCCTACCACGATCAAATCGTATTGTTGCGCCATTTTATTGCTTGATTTAAATGAATGAGGCCGCAATTTAGCACAAAATCGGGTATATTTGTACTTTATTTAGCAGAAATCCACATGACAAGAGACAGGTTCAATGACCTGAAAGCCAGAATAGAGGCTTTAAGGAGGTATCTTTGACTACGATCATAAGAAATATTTAATCTCCGAACTGGAGACCGTCACACTCGACCCTGAGTTTTGGAACAATCCCGAAAAGGCCGAAAGTACCATGCGCGAAATGCGTGGACTTAAATTTTGGACGGATGGTTTCGACCAATTATCACGAGCACAAGATGATTTAGAAACAATTTGGGAGTTTTACGAGATGGGTGAAGCCACGGAACCCGAAGTGGATGCCGAAGGTGCCAAACTCGAATCTCTGCTCGAATCCCTCGAATTCCGCAAAATGATGTCGGAAGAAGGCGACAACATGAGCGCCGTGCTCGAAATCAATGCCGGTGCGGGTGGTACAGAATCCCAAGATTGGGCCTCCATGTTGCTTCGTATGTATCACATGTGGGCCGAAAAAAATGGCTTCAAAGTTCGTTTGGTTGATGAAAACGCAGGAGATGTGGCCGGAATTAAATCCGTAACCATCGAAGTCGACGGAGAATTTGCCTATGGTAATTTGAAGTCGGAGAACGGTGTCCATCGATTGGTTCGTATTTCACCGTTTGACTCCAATGCCCGCAGGCATACGTCTTTTGCTTCCGTTTATGTATGCCCATTGGCCGATGATTCCATCGAAATTGACATCAATCCCGCCGACATCGATTGGGATACTTTCCGTTCTGGCGGGGCTGGAGGGCAGAATGTCAACAAGGTAGAAACTGCGGTGCGATTGACACACAAACCTTCGGGGATTATTATCGCCTGTCAGCAGGAGCGTTCGCAATTGCAAAACAAGGAAGTTGCTTTACGTCTCTTGAAATCTAAATTATACCAAATCGAAATCGACAAGCGCAATGCCGCTCGTGCGGAGGTAGAAGCGGGTAAAAAGAAAATTGAATGGGGTTCGCAGATTCGTTCCTATGTATTGGACGATCGTCGCGTAAAGGATCACCGAACAAATTACCAAACCTCAAATACGGATGCGGTGTTGGATGGCGAAATCAATGAATTCATCAAGGCCTACTTGATGGAAAATTAGCCTTAACCTTTGGCAATCCTCAAAACCTCACCTTTGGCAAACCTGTTTTGAGGATTGCCAAAGGTAGTGGTGAAAAAATGTATTTGTTATTTCTTAACTGATTCTTCCTCGAGCTTTCTTAAATAATCAACTAGTTGGTCTTTTGCCAACGACAACGCGATCCCAACCGCATAGGAAGTAATGGCATTGCCTAAAAAGGAAGACTCTTTTTTTGCTGATTTTTTCTCTGATTTGTCGCTTCCTGACATCAGTGAGTATAATAAATAAGCCCCAGCTACCACAGCTCCTGCGACTAAAATTTGGGTGCCTTTTTCTTTGGCAACCTGCTTGATGTCGGCAATTTGTTCGCCAATTTTATTTTCAAAATTAGCTGCCTCAGCTTCTAATTGTGCTTTTTTATTCTGTATCTGACTCATCTGCTGTAATTTCTTCTTCCTCTGTTGCTTCATTTTCTAGTGGCTTGCGAAAACTCGCTGCCAGCATTGCACCAACGATTAAGCAAGCCCCTGAAACGATGAAATGTCCCCAAAATTGGCTGCCTAAATAAGCATTGATCATATTGGCAATACCATGTAGCAGGAATAATACCCCAATACCCAAGGCAAATGCCAAGATGATGAATTTGAATATGCGTTCCAATAAGGCTTCCAAACGCTCTTGAATGTCGAGTTTGACCAATTCAAATTGCGTTTTCAGGTAGTTTTTCAATAAATCTACCAAACCATTATTGTCGAAAAATCCCATCTAACGTTGTTTTAATTTGGCCTCAATCGAATGTTGTGTGTGGGGTACTAAGCGCAAACGCTCTTTGGAAATTAATTTTCCTGAGTCGATGCAAACGCCGTATGTTCCATTTTTTATGCGCATCAAAGCATTCTCCAAGCTTTTTGCAAATTTCTGTTGGCGAACTGCCAATTGATTCATGCTTTCCTTCTCTTGCGTATCCGCTCCATCTTCCATGACCTTTGAATTACCTGATGTGTCATCCGTACCTGGGTCATTTTTTTTACTTAATGCTTCACGTAAATACTTTAACTCTGCATTGGTTTCAGCTAATTTACTTTGAATGATTGCCTCGAACTCTTTTAATTCTTCAGCTGAATAACGATTCTTCTCTTCCGTCGCCATAAATAATAACTCTTTTAATTTTACTTGAACACGAAAAAGTATAATTGTTTGAATGTCAGCACCTTACTGAACTTGTCGCGTTCTATTCTACAAAGATAATTTTATTGAACAATTTTGTGTGCTGATTCGAATAAAATCTCTGACAATTTTTTAATCACTTGATTTTGAGTTTGTTGTGCCAGGAAACCCATCCGTAAATTGCCATGAAAACAAACACAAAATACAAAGCTGCCGTACCCCACAAACCGTTAACTAAATACATGCCAACGTAGGCAAGGTCGACGCATATCCATAAAATCCAATTTTCGATTTTTCGTTGGGCTGCCCAATAGGTCCCCAACATGCTAAAACCTGTCAATGTTGCGTCCCAATACGGTGACTTGACTTGTGTGGAATATCGATCATGTAAAAATCCTGCAATAATTCCGTAGCATCCTGCTATTGCTATTCCGATGATGGTCTGGCCAAAAGTATTTTTCGATGGCTTCCATGCCTCATCCACATGCTTCCATTGGTACAAGCCATATACAGCCATCAAAATAAATATACCCTGTAATTCCATGTCGGAATATAATCCCGCTTCATAAAATACATACATGTAAATACCCGATGCCAATATGTTCCAAAGCCAAGCTGCAACTTTTCGTTGGCTCGAATAATAGACGCCCAGTAAGGATGTTAGGATGCCGGCAGCTTCGATCATTTTTCCTGATTTTTAGCGTAATAGGCACAGAAATGGGTAATCGAACACGCCTCGCATTTGGGAGTTCTCGCTAAACAAATGTAGCGACCGTGCAAAATCAACCAATGATGCGCACGTGGAATAATGTCATTGGGGAGATGGCGAATTAAGGCTTTTTCGACTAATAAGGGCGTCCGTGCAGTTTGTGGAACAAGACCTAATCTTCGGGAAACTCGAAATACGTGCGTGTCCACCGCCATGGCCGGCTGATTGTATATGACAGATGCGATGACATTGGCCGTTTTCCGACCCACGCCTGGTAGGGTCTGCAAATCTTCCAGGGTTTCAGGAACTTCGCCGGCGAATTGATCAACAAGTCTTTGGCCCAATCCTAAGAGATGCTTTGCCTTATTATTGGGATAAGAAACGGAACGGATGTAACTGAAGATTTCTTCAACGCTCGAGTCAGCTAATGCTTGCGGATCAGGAAAACGCTGGAATAGGGCAGGGGTTACTTGATTGATACGCTTGTCGGTGCATTGCGCAGATAACACGACAGCCACTAACAATTCATAGGGATTGCTGTAATGCAATTCCGTTTCGGCCTCAGGAAATGAGGATTCGAAATGGGAAATAAAAGCTTGAAATCGTTCCTTCTTTAGCATCGCGTGGATTTGGATGCAAAATAAGAAACAATTTCAAGATTAAGATTGAATCGACTCTTTGTGTTTGGAATAATCCAAGATACGATTAATCACAGCTTCGGACGGGGCAATGTAAGCCTGGTCTAAGGCGTTTTGGACCTGTTGGAATGCCGCTAACTCCGAGCGAAATCCTTCATTTGTTAATTCGTTGATACCTGTTTGAGGCTCGTACAAGTTTTTAATTAGGTCATTTGGGGTAAAGCTTTGCGTCATAGGCAATCTCTTGTTTGTTTAGCATTTTCCTCAAGTTGATGAGCGCATAACGCATTCTTCCCAAGGCCGTATTGATGCTAACGCCGGTTTGGTCCGCAATTTCCTGAAAACTCAAGTCTTCATAATGCCGCATTACCAATACCTCACGTTGCTCATCAGGTAATTTTTTTATCATTTCCCGAATGTTCTCCACTTGATCCGCCTTCATCTGCATTTCCTCCACCGAGTCCTCCGCAAAATCAAAGCTGTTGAAAACCTTCGAGCCATCTTCCAATACAATCGTCGGATAACGTTTATCCTTCCGAAAATGATCAATCGCCATGTTGTGCGAAATACGCAGAATCCAAGGTAAAAATTTCCCTTCTTCGTTGTATCGGCCCGACTTAATCACGTCGATTGCCTTAATATATGCTTCTTGCATTAAGTCTTCCGCAATGTAGCGGTCCTTAACAATCAAGTAAATAGTTGTATATACTTTGGATTTACTACGTTTGACCAATGTCTCAAACGCTTTATCGTCCCCTTGGATGTACGCTGATAATAAAGCCGCATCGCTAACCTGAATTTTAATCATAAAAATCAAAAATGTTAACGTAAAGGTTTATCTCATATTGTGTCTCCTATCGATTTACTGGGCGAATTGATTGAATTTTGTCTTGTTGACATTTCAAATGTAGCCAAAACTTTTTTAAATCAAAATCGTTTGGCCTAATAGCGTGACAATATTTTAGTAAATATTTCATCTTTTTTGGGACTTATCCAAGGAGACTTTGTCAAATTGCGTAGCTTTGTTACATCTTTAAACGAATTATTCCTTATGAAAAAATTATTCTCCTTAGCATTTGTTATCTGCGTTTCTGCTGTTCAATTGCTTGCACAATCCAATCCTGCTGATTACGCAGGAACGTTCAAATTGTCTGAAAATCCGTATGTAAAGTCAATTACAATATCTGTTAAAGACAGCAAAGTGATTATGGCAGCCGAAGGTTTTCCCGATACCGAATTAGCTCCTGGGAAAAACGCGGATGAATTTGCCTTGGAAAGCATGGGTGGAACTGTAGTTTTTACACGTGAGGCCGGAGCCGTAAAAGGCGTGAAAATCGAAGCGCAAGGCCAAGTATTAACGGGTCAAAAAGAAGGGGCTACCTTGGGTGATTATGTTGCTTCATTTAAAATGGCCGACAATGAATATGTGAAGAAAATCATCATTGCGATGAAAGATGGCCAGTTAGCGCTTAGTTCGGATGCAAATCCTACTGAGGGAGCTGTTTTGAAGCCTAGCAATGAAAAGGATACTTTTTCTGCAACGATTCAAGGATATGATGCTGATGTGATTTTTTCTCGTGCCGCGGGTAAAGTGGCATCGATCAAACTATCTGTCGCTGGTGGCCAAGTTGTTCTAACTGGCGATCGCGAATAATGTAAATCAAAAGGGCCTTTATAATAAGGCCCTTTTGTATAACTGGATAGTATTCTCCAAGCCGTAATACATAGCATCACAAATCAAGGCATGCCCAATCGACACTTCATCTAAGGGGACAACATTCGCCTTAAAGAATGCCAAATTTTCCAAGCTCAAATCATGTCCCGCATTCATGCCTAAACCAAGCTGGCTAGCACGAAAAGCTGCTTTGCGATAAGCCGACACGGCCTGCGTTGGATTTTCGAAAAACTGTTCCGCATAGGGCTCCGTATATAATTCAATACGATCCGTCCCCGTTGTTGCAGCTGCTTCCACCATCTCTAGCACTGGATCGACGAAGATGGAGGTACGAATGCCAGCTTCTTTGAATTGTGCGATAATAGCCTGCAATAATCCTTGGTGTTGAATGGTGTCCCAACCGTGATTCGAGGTGATTTGACCTAGCGCATCAGGAACCAAGGTTACCTGTTCTGGGCGTACTTCCATCACCAATTCGATAAATGATGGTTCCATCGGGTTTCCTTCAATGTTGAATTCTGTCGTCACAACTTCCTTCAGCGCTCGTACATCAGCATAACGGATATGTCGCTCATCGGGTCTCGGATGAACCGTAATTCCTTCCGCCCCGAAACGCTCGCAATCCAATGCTACCTGAATGACATCAGGATTATTTCCCCCACGTGAATTACGTAAGGTGGCAATTTTGTTGATATTTACACTAAGTCTTGTCATGGCAAAAAAAAGGCCGGTATTACCGGCCTTCTCATTAAATTAAGTTGTGAGCCGCGAGGTATTCCGCAATTTGGACTGCATTCGTTGCGGCCCCTTTACGCAAGTTGTCCGCGACAATCCACAAGTTCAAGGTATTCTTTTGGGTCTCATCCCGACGAATACGTCCCACGAATACTTCATCTTTTCCATGTGCCGTGATAGGCATCGGATAAACAAAGTTTTTTGGATCGTCTTGTACGATGATACCTTCTTCTTTTTCCAAAATGGCACGAACCTCTGCTAAATCGAAATCATTTTCGAATTCAATGTTCACAGATTCCGAGTGCCCACCAATCGTTGGAATACGAACCGTTGTCGCAGTCACCTGAATCGAATCATCCATCATGATCTTTTTCGTTTCCAAGATCATCTTCATCTCTTCTTTCGTATAGCCATTTTCCAAGAACACATCGATGTGAGGCAATACATTTAAGTCAATTTTATGTGGATAAACTTTGTTGTAATCTGTTTTTCCTGCACGCTCGTCGAACAATTGGTCAACTGCGGCTTTCCCTGTTCCAGTCACCGACTGATACGTAGAAACAACCACACGCTTGATTTTGTATTTCTTGTGCAATGGATTCATGACAACCACCATTTGGATGGTAGAGCAGTTTGGATTTGCAATGATTTTATCCTCTGGGGTCAATGTGCTTGCATTGATTTCAGGAACAACTAATTTTTTAGTAGGGTCCATGCGCCATGCTGATGAATTATCAACTACGGTGATGCCAGCTGCTGCAAATTTAGGTGCCATTTCTAGCGAAGTGCCACCACCTGCAGAGAAAATCGCCACGTTTGGTTTCATCGAGATTGCTGTTTCATAGCCTACCACTTCAAATTCCTTTCCTTTGAAAGCAATCTTTTTACCGATTGAGCGCTCAGACGCTACCGGGATAATTTCCGTGACAGGAAAATTTCTTTCCGCTAATACTTTCAAGATTTCGCCGCCAACTAATCCTGTGGCGCCTACAACAGCAACTTTCATGTTTATATCAATTAAAAATTATACTTCCAATTTAATGCCAATGATGCTCCCTGTGCACCCTGGGATTTTAATTCCAAGCTTATTTTAGGCTCTTCGCCTGCCAAGCTATTGTACTTTGTTAAAGCACGTTTTAAGTGTCGCATACTGACAGATCCCACATAAACATTTACCAATGCCGCAGTTCCAATCGCCGACAAATAAAAACCGTCGGTCACATGACCTGGGTTTAATAACGAATAAAACGAAACAGCTAAACCGGCACTAGAAATCCAGGTCATCAGTTTTCGCTGGCGTTTAAAGGTATTGAATTCCAAACTTACTTCAGGATCTTTCGCTTCCAACAAGGGAATCTGAAGTGCCAAAGGGTTTTCAATCACCTGCCGCTTGTACACAAACTTATTCGTAAATCCTTGTTGGATTTGTTCAATCGGAAACAAGGACTCACGAGTGGCTTGCTGGCCCATCAAGGTAATGGATGCACAACAGAATACCATCAAGAGTAATTGCCTGATTTTCACAAAGCAAAAGGATTTATTAGCCTGCAAAATTAGGGCTTATATTCTGAATCAAAAGGATTTTTTTGATAAAATCCATCAAAAAGATGGATGCCCGTAGGCGTAATGCAAAGGTCTAGTGGAATGTCATGCGCCTCTACATCATCAATGTGTTGCACGGCCTCATCCAAACAAACGCCAATTTTCAGCGCGTCGGGCCGACAATCCATTAAAAAACGATCGTAATATCCTTTGCCATAACCTACGCGGTTGCCATGCGCATCAAAAGCTAGCAAAGGAATTATCATGAGGTCAATCGCTTCTGAAGGTGTTCTTGCATTTGTTAGCGGATTGGGTTCCTGAATTCCCCAGTCTGATGTAATAAAAGTGTCCTTTTTGTGCATGATGTAAGCCAACATCGAATCTTCACCTTCAACGCGCGGAAAACAGAGTTGGTGACCTAACGACCATAAAGTATGATGAATGGCCTCCATCTCAACTTCCTTGCGCGCTACAATGGGCTGAAAGCTCATGATTACTCGGGGCTTTTGAAAGCTTGTGATGAAATCCATGAATTCTTGTTGGAGCCCTTCATTCAACAAAGCAAAAATTCGCTCGGACACATGTTGGCGTCTGGCAAGAGCGAGCTGTCGGAGGCGAGATTTGTTCATGGCTTTGGCCTTAATTTTTCGGTATTTTTTCTTATTTTTGCTTCAATTTTGCCGATTATTTCATAAAAAACAACAAGACTGTGGCCTTTAAGGAATACAAAAATTTAGATTATGCTGCTGTAGCGGACGAGGTACTAAATTTCTGGAGAGAGAATCAAATTTTCGAAAAATCGATTTCTTCTCGCGAGGGGAATCCGACTTTTACTTTTTTTGAAGGTCCGCCTTCAGCGAATGGTACACCGGGTATTCACCACGTGATGGCTCGAACGATTAAAGATATTTTCTGTCGCTACCAGACCTTAAAGGGTAAACAAGTGAAGAGAAAAGGGGGTTGGGATACCCACGGCCTTCCCGTGGAATTGCAAGTTGAGAAGGAATTAGGCATCACCAAAGAAGACATTGGTAAATCGATTTCGGTCGAGGAATACAATCAAAAATGCCGCGAAACGGTTATGAAATTCACGGATCAGTGGAATGATTTGACTGAAAAAATGGGTTACTGGGTGGATTTAGCGAATCCTTACGTGACCTACCAAACACCTTACATTGAGAGTGTTTGGAATCTATTAAAGCGACTCTACGACAAAGGACTTTTATACAAAGGATATACGATTCAACCTTATTCCCCTGCCGCAGGAACAGGTTTGTCATCGCACGAATTAAACCAACCGGGTTGTTACCGCGATGTGAAAGACACTTCGTTGACCGCCCAATTCGAGGCAAAAAATACAGCGAAATCTGCCTTTTTGTTTGAAAAATCAGGCGGAGCTCCCGTGTATTTATTGGCCTGGACGACGACTCCTTGGACATTGCCATCCAACTCCGCCTTAACCGCAGGGAAAAACATTGCTTATGTCTTGGTGAAGACCTTTAATCCCTACACGTATTTACCCGTTCACGTGGTTTTAGCCAAGGATTTGGTGAAGAACTATTTCCAGGCAGCGGCAGAAAACGGCGATTTTGAGGCCTATGTTGCGGCGGAGAAAAAGCCAAATGCTATTCCGTACGTGATTGTTGATACGTTCAAAGGCTCCGATATGGAAGGGGTAGAATATGCCCAACTGATGCCTTATGTGCAGCCAGCAAGTCCAGCTTTCCGTGTGATCTTGGGAGACTTTGTGACGACGGAGGATGGTACAGGAATCGTGCACACGGCGCCTACTTTTGGTGCGGATGACTTTCGAGTAGCCCAACAAAATAACATTCCAGCCATCTTTGTTCAAGATGCCAATGGAAAGGATGTTCCATTGGTTAACCGACAAGGTTGTTTCGTTCAAGAGGTGACGGATTATGCATTAGAGCCCGTAAAAGAGGCTTATTTAAGTGAAGAGGAAAAAGAAGCGGCCAAAATCAAACAAGGCCGTGATAAATATTTATCCGTTGATGAGCGCATTGCGATTCAGTTGAAAACGGAAAACAAGGCATTTAACGTTCAGAAATTTGATCACCCGTATCCACATTGCTGGCGTACCGACAAACCGGTATTGTACTATCCATTAGATTCATGGTTTATCAAGACGACGGCAGTGAAGGATAAATTGATTGAGTTGAATAATACGATCAACTGGAAACCGGAGTCGACGGGTACAGGTCGTTTTGGAAACTGGTTGGAGAACCTAGTTGATTGGAACTTGTCTCGTTCTCGCTATTGGGGAACACCTTTGCCTATTTGGCGTAATGAAGATGGTTCGGAAGAATTGTGTTTTGGTTCGGTGGAAGAATTAACGCAAGCATTAACAAAGGCGATAGATTCAGGAAAATTAACAGCTGAACAGCAAAAAGGCAACGAAGCATTCATTGCCGCAGTGGAGGCAGGGGAGGCGGATTTACACCGACCCTATGTGGATAATATCTTTGTGTTAAGCCCTTCAGGTGTTGTCATGGCACGTGAGGCAGATTTGATCGACGTGTGGTTCGATTCGGGTGCGATGCCTTTCGCACAATGGCATTATCCATTTGAGAATCAAGAAATTTTCAAACAGTCTTATCCGGCAGATTTCATCTCAGAAGGGGTGGATCAAACGCGTGGCTGGTTCTTTACACTCCATGCGATTTCGGCGATGGTGGAAGAATCGGTCGCATTTAAAAATGTGGTTTCTACTGGTTTAGTCTTGGATAAAAATGGCAATAAAATGTCTAAGCGTTTGGGCAATGCGATTGATCCATTTGATACGCTTGCTAAATATGGCGCGGATCCGACGCGCTGGTACATGATTACCAATGCGCAACCTTGGGATAACTTGAAATTTGATTTAGCGGGAATTACCGAAGTGCGTAATAAGTTCTTTGGTACACTAACAAATACCTATAATTTCTTTGCCATGTATGCGAATTTGGACGGATTTACGCCGGATTCGAAGGGTGTTAATATGACCGATTTAACGGAATTAGACCGTTGGGTTCTGTCGAAATTAAGCAGTTTAATTGCTGAGGTTGACGAAGCTTATGCGACCTATGAGCCTACCAAAGCAGGGCGTGCGGTGCAGGATTTTGTATGTGATCATTTGTCCAACTGGTATGTTCGTTTGTCACGCCGACGCTTCTGGAATCCGGAAGATACCAACCAAGGGATTTCAGCGGATAAGGCAGCCGCATATCAAACTTTGCATACCTGTTTGACAACGGTTGCGCAATTGATGTCGCCCATTGCTCCGTTCTATGGAGATTGGTTGTACAAGAATTTAACGGGAACTACTTCGGTACATTTAACGGATTTTGTAAAAGTAAATCCTTCTTGGCAAAATGCTGATTTAGAAGCATCCATGGACATGGCACAACGCATTTGTTCTTTGGTCCACTCAATCCGTAAGGTGCATAAATTGAAAGTGCGTCAGCCGCTAGCGCAGGTATTAGTTCCTGTGCTGCAAGAATCAGCCCGTGAGCAAATTCGTAAGGTGGAAGATTTGATTAAGTCGGAGGTGAACGTGAAGTTGGTGAATTACCTCGACGATGCATCCGGCGTATTAAGCAAGAAAGTAAAACCTAATTTCAAGGCCTTGGGTCCGAAATTCGGGAAAGACATGAAGGCGGTTGCGGAAGTTATTACAGGAATGAATTCGGGTGATTTGGCGCAAATCGAAACTGCTGGTTCGGCGAACTTACAAGGTTTTGAAATTGCTTTAGCTGACATTGAAATCGTAACAGAAGATATGCCCGGCTACTTAACCGCTTCGGAAGGTGGCTTGACGATTGCCTTAGATAATACCTTGACTCCTGAATTGGTTCAGGAGGGAATGGCCCGGGAATTCGTGAATCGTATCCAAAATTTGCGGAAGGATTCTGGTTTTGATGTCGTAGATAAAATTGCGATTCATGTGGAACAAGGTCCTGCAGCATGGATGGAAAGCATTCAGGTTTTTGGTGCGTACATCCAACAAGAAGTTCAGGCCTTGAGCATTACGATTTCGTCGGCTTTAGCTGGCGATAAATCGGAACTTGTGATGGATGATACTACGCTAATTGCTCAAATTCAGAAAATCAACGAATAGCTAATGGTATTCAATTCCTTGCAGTTTTTGGTGTTTTTTGGAATTGTGACCGCCGCCTATTTTTTATTGGCACATCGCTTTCGTTGGATGCTTTTATTGGTAGCCTCTTGCTACTTTTACATGGCATTTCAGCCCATTTATCTCGGTATATTGGGTTTCACGATCGTGGTGGATTATTATGCCGGGATTTATTTAGAGCGCTTTGAAGGTAGGGCTAAGAAACTTTTTTTGGCCTTGAGTTTAATGGCCAACATCGGTGTATTGGCAGTCTTTAAATACTATGCTTTCTTTACGGGGAATTTTATGCATGCTGCTAGTTATTTTGGCTACACCTTGCAGATACCTCAGTTGTCCATACTACTGCCAATTGGACTTTCCTTTCATACGTTTCAGGCCATGAGTTATACCATTGAGGTCTATCGTGGGCATCAAAAGGCAGAACGGAATTTTGGGATTTACAGCCTGTATGTGATGTTTTATCCGCAGTTGGTGGCTGGCCCTATCGAACGTCCTCAAAACCTCATTCATCAGTTTTATGAAGAACATGTTTGGGATGTAGAGCGGGTGAAGGCGGGCCTCTTTCAGATGGCTCAAGGTTTGTTCAAGAAAGTTGTGATTGCCGACCGGCTTGCCATACTTGTTGATGCTGTTTATGGAAGTTTAGCGATTCAATCAGGAGGGAATTTGGTGTTAGCATCCGTATTTTACTCCTTCCAAATCTATTGTGATTTTTCAGGTTATTCCGACCTGGCGATTGGGGCAGCGAAGGTGATGGGTTTTGATTTGATGACGAATTTTCGTGCGCCGTATTTGGCGAAATCCATTCCGGATTTTTGGCGTCGCTGGCATATTTCTTTGTCCACCTGGTTTAAAGATTATGTCTATTTTTCCTTAGGGGGAAATCGCGTTTCTATTCCCAAATGGTATTTCAATATCATGGTGGTATTTATCATCTCCGGTTTTTGGCATGGGGCGAGTTGGAACTTTGTTATTTGGGGAGCCTTGCATGGGGTGTTTCAATTGATTGGGATTACGGTGAGTCGGCGCTTCCCTGCATTATCACCCGAAAACGCACGCGGGATTTATTTTCGCTTCTTACAGCTTTGGACATTCGTATTGGTGACCTTCGCTTGGGTATTTTTCCGATTATCTCATTTCGCTGATATTAAATTGTATGCGCAACGTTTAGTGATTTGGAATGTGGATGCGCCGCTTGGGTTGCATGTGAATGAAATCGTTTTGAGTTTGTTGTTGATTCTGGGTTTATTGTTTTGGGAACACCGATCAACGAATAAAATCAGTCCGAAGCTCTGGCTTTTGCCTATGATCCTTTTGGCGATTTATTTTTTAGGGGTGTTTAGTTTGAAGCAGTTTATTTACTTTCAGTTTTGATGAGAAGAGCGTTTGCCTTTTTGGTGATGATTGTGTTGCTCCTGGTTCTTGGAATTAGTAGTTCGGATCAGGCTATGCGCTGGGTTTCCAAAGCGCGGTATCAGCAGGAAGGAAATTTGGGTTCAGATAAATATCGGTATGGCGATTTATATGGGCTTTCCTATCTACCCGACTTTCGCATGTTGAAAGACACGTCCTTAATAACAAATCAATTTACCTCTGAAGGGCTTCGTGATATGGATCTGTATATACTAGGGGATAGTTATTTGTATAGCTATATTCATATGGATACGACGAATTTCGCGCGTTCGAAACAAGTCGTCTTTCGGAAATGGTCGGAGGGGACTGCTGGCGCAATCGTGCTTCAGCCAACGGGTAATAAGAAGGTTTTACTCATTGAATCCGTAGAACGAAATATGGGTACGCTGATTGATATGTTGCGGGTAAGGGCACATTTGGAAGGGTATAAAGCCCCGTTGACTTGGAATGAATCGTTCAATGCGACCTTGGCTGATGCGCTGTATGATCCACTTTTGGAGCAAAATATTGATTTTACTTTGTTTAATTTTCAAGGTTTGAGTTTTCTGAAATCGCTGAAAGCCCAAGTAAATTTGAACCTCTTTCATCGAACTACGCCTGAGGTTGTCTTGTCGAGGGATCATCAGTTTCTTTATATGAAGGAGACCATGGATTCGCTCCAAAAAGGGAGTTCATTTTATCCGATTAGCGCTGAGGATATTCAAGTGCTTTTAGGTCGCATGACTAAAATAGAGCAATACGCGCTGAGTCGAGGTTTTGATGAGGTGATATTTAGTTTTATCCCAAACCCTGTTGCCATCACGCAAACGGAATCTAGACGAACTAATCAGTTGATCGTTTCATTGAGTAAGGCGAATCATGGTCAATTACATATTCTCGATCCGACACAGGTATTAGCGAAAGGGGGCAAATCGTATTTTTTTAAATCAGACTCCCACTGGAATCAGCAAGGTGCGCAGGCATGGTTAAATCAATTGAATCAATATTTGATTAAGCTGTAGAGGAACATGACGCAATTAGGCAAGGGTATGGGATTGTATGTGCGTCGGCTACTGCTATTATGCATGTTTTTGTTCGGGATTTCATACTTCGTAACAGCGCAAGGAAAGCGATTAATTCAATCGAAGGCAGGTCAAGAAGCGCTTTTTCAGGAAGGAATGCGGCATTACATCAAGGAAGACTATTCGGAGGCCATCATGGTTTGGGAGAGTTTGGCATCGGTTATTTCAAATGAACCCGCGCTTTCATTTTACCTTGCCAAAGCTTATCTCGCAGAGAAAAATCCGAAGAGTGCATTGGTCCATGCGCGGAAAGCACACGAATTATCACCCTATTCGCTCGATTATGGCTTGTTTTTTGCGGAACAATTGCTTGCCGACAAGCAGATATCGGAAGCGATAGCATGTTTGACGAAGTTAAGTCAATATGATGAATCGCATCCGGAAGTTAATTTATTGTTGGCTCAGGCCTATGTTTGGTCTGAACAGGGGGATCTTGCCTTGCAGGCACTAGACCGCGCGGATCATTATGTGGGGGAATATCCTGCCATTATTCGAACAAAGGAATTTATCTATTTGAAACAAAATCAATTGCTGAAGGCTTTGCAGGCAGGCAAACGACTTATTGACATGGATGATGAAGAGCAGATATTAACTTGGGATCAGATGGATGTTGCTTGGGATTTGAGCCAGGCGGATTCGGTTAAGGCGGAATTAATTTCTTTGCAAAAGAAATATCCATCTCAAGGTCAATTGGCTTTGTTGCTGACAAACGGTTATCTACACCAAAAGAATTTTGATTCATCGATCGTTCAGCTTCGCAGAGCAGCGGAAGATCATGAGGTATTGCCATCAATGGTGGCTCAAGTCACCATGAAAGTTTTTGAATTGATTGATGATCCGATTAAGTGGGAGCAAGCGAACTCGTTGGCAACACATTGGTTGGCGATTTATCCCGATGAGCCTCGTTTTTTAGCCATTCAGGGAGATTTGTATGTCAGTGCATCCAAACTGGAAGCAGGCCAAAAATACTATTTGCGCGCGGCGCGCATGGGAGAACCCAAATATGAAGTTTGGGCCAGGATTATTCAATTGGATTTTGAATTAAATGCGGTGGATAGCGCAGCTACACATGCCATGGAGGCGTTAAAGGCTTTTCCCATGCAAGGGTTTTTGAATTTCCAATTGGGCTTTGCGCGGTATTTACAAGGTAATAATGCAGATGCACTGCGGTATTTAGAAGTTGCAAGGGGCATTATAAAGCCTGCTGATAATTGGAATGTGCAGCTCTTTTCGATGTTGGGCGACGTATACCACGCCACGGGTAGGCCGAAAGATTCGGATATGGCTTTTGATAAGGTATTAGCCTTGAATCCAACTGATGAGCATGTGTTGAACAATTACAGTTATTACTTGTCATTGCGGAAAGAACGATTGGAGAAAGCGGTGGTGATGTCGCGGCAGCTGATTGAAAAGTATCCTACGGAAAGTACCTATTTAGATACTTATGCATGGGTATTGTATCAGCAGGGAAAATATGAGGAGGCCTTTCATTATTTAAGTTTAGCTGTGGCGGATGAAAAATCCCAAAGTTCTGCGGTATGGGAGCATCATGGTGACGCCTTATATCGTTTGGGTCGAATAACTGAAGCGGTAGCTAGTTGGGAAAAAGCTAGAGCATTACCGAATGCGAATCTAATTCTTGATAAAAAAATTAAGATGAGGCAAATTGTCGAAAATTGAGATAATTTTGCATATCAATAGTATTATGAGTCGGTTTATATCACTCTTTTTGGTTTTTGTTCTCTTACAGGCTTGTAAAACGGGTTCTGTTGTTCAGCTTGCTCAACAATTTCCAGTAGATTCAGTTCGCGTGGTGCTGCCAAGTGATACAATTCAGCATGAGGAGCAAAAACCTATTGTGGCCAATGAGCAAGATGCCAAAGAAGCAGCCGATGATCTCTCTTTTAGTTTTTTAAAGGCTAAATCTCGGGTAGCGTGGAAGTCGGGGAACAATACAGACAATTATTCGGTCGACATTCGCGTTAAGAGGGATAGCATCATTTGGGTAAATATTTCACAGGCTGGTTTGACGGGTGCAACGGGTTTGTTTAGTCAAGAGAGCGTGCAGTTTTACCAAAAGATTAGTGGCGAGTATTATAATTTGACGTATGATAGTTTGAGTACCTTGATGGGTTTTCGGATTGATTATCGAATGTTACAGTCTTTGATTGTGGGGAATCAACCATTTAAGAAAAATAATTCGCGCGTTATTCGGGAAAATGAGAATATCATTATTAAGCAAGATTCGGGCAGAATCAAGATTGACAACATGGTAGGTCCGAATCGGAAATTGAAGAAATTGTTGGTCCGTGATGAACCCTCGAGTAATAAGTTAACACTGGATTTTGAAGAGTTTACAAATTTAAATCAAGTGATTTTTCCTTTTTCAAGCCAAATAACATTGGATGTAAAGAACAAGGAAGACAAGCGAGTGACAACGGTCATTCAAATTAAATATTCCAAAGTGGAGTTGCTGGAGACGCCACTTGAATTTCCCTTTCGACTTCCGGCTAAATTTTTGAAAAAGTAATGCGCAATATCAGTTTAATTGTATGTTTATTAAGTGTTTTTGTGGCTTGGGGACAAGTGGATAAGAAGACGCAATTAGAGCAGCAAAAAAAGGACAACTTGGCAAAAATCAAGGAGTTGAATTCGATAATTTCTCGTACATCGAAAAAGAAAAACGCATCGATCGGAAAGTTGAATGTCTTGAAAGAGCAGATTGTTGTGCAGAAAAAACAGATCAATGTATTGAATGAGAACCAACAGCTTTTAGCTGCGGAGGCTTCAAAATTAACACATGAAAGTGATGTCTTGGCTGCAAAGTTGGAGCGCTTGAAAAAAAACTATGCGCTCATGTTGTATGAGGCACAAAAGGTTTCGACGGTATCGAATAAAATCAGTTTTTTGTTGTTGTCAAATGACTTAGGAGAATTTACGCGCCGTTTTGATTATCTGCGTCATTTCACGTCGAACCGGAAAGAGCAAGCTCATAAAATTTTTGAAACGCGTCAAGATTTGATGACGAAGAAGCAGCAAGTGGTTTTCAAAAAGAATGAGGAGAAAAAGGTTTTGCTCGAGAAAGAGAAAGAGAAGGCAACTTTGGAGGTATTGAAGACAAAGGAAACGAAGGTAGTAACGGTATTGACCCAACAGGAAAAGAAGCTTCGTACGGAATTAGAGCGTAAAAAATTAGCCATTCGGAAGTTAGATAATTTGATTGCTGGCATCGTTCAGCGTGAGATTCAGAAGTCGATGGAGCGTGAACGGAAATTACGGATGGCTGCTCAAGCGCGTAAATTAGAGGTAAATAAGCCTGCTTTGCCGAAACCGAAATTAGAAGATGGTATGGTGAAGAAATATGAAAAACCTACGGGAGATGAGTCCAAAGAAGAAGCAGAATTGGAGGCCCGTGCAGAAAAAAAAGAAGTTGTTAAACCGAAGAAAGAAGTTGCTACCCCTGTGGCTAAAGTAGAGGAGCCTGTCTTAAATTCAAATACATATTATATGAATGCGGATGAGGCAAGATTGGCGAGTTCTTTTGCCGCTTTGCGTGGACGAATGCCTTTTCCTGTGCCGTCTGGATTTATTTCAGATCATTTTGGTGTGCATAAACATCCGGTATTGAAGGGAGTTATGGTCAATAATAACGGAATCGATATTCAGACTTCGGCGGGTTCTCCTGTTCACACGGTGTATGATGGTGTCGTTGCGACAGTTCAAAATATTCCTGGAATTAACATGGTGGTTGCCATTCAGCATGGAGAGTATTTCACGGTGTACAGTAAATTAGCTAATGTATCTGTAAGTGCGGGGCAAAAGGTGAAAACAGGCCAACGAATTGGGTCGGTTGCTTCTGATGAGGATGGAACTTCAGAAATCAATTTTCAGGTTTGGAAAAATACGCAACATCAAAATCCAGAAAGCTGGTTGCGTCGTTAGATTTTATACAAGACACGTAAACTGATATTGCGACCTTGGTCATCCGCATAGTATCGGAAACGGTTTAAATAATCCCGGTATGCGGTGTTGAATGCATTTGTAATTCGAACACCTAAATCAATTTTTTTCAAACGTATTCCCCAATTCGCTTGGATAAGTTGGTAGCCCCTCGGAGGTGCCGCATAATCAGAACCAGGTTCTACCCGCGTTTGTTCGCCAACTTGCACGAGTCCCAAACTTACATATTGTTTTTCTTGCATCCAGCGATAGCTTAAAGTATACTCAAATCGATTAGCAGGGATATTGACTAGATAGTTAAAATTTCGGCGCGTGTCAAATGCATGAACGATGCTTGATTTTTGCTGAATGGATAATTTTGGGCTAATCTGATAATTGAATTGTGCGTCTATCCCCTGGAAAATGGCGTGGATTTGTTCATATGAAAAACCCGGGAATGCACCACGAACCGTCGTGAAATAAATAGCATTTCCTCGATCTACCATCGGTCGGAGGTAAATAAAATTATGGATGTAATTGTTGTAAAAGCCTAATTCAATGCGAAGGTTTTTAGGTGCTAAAATAGTATTTAAACTAGCGTTGTAGGCTGTTTCACCGGTTAGGCTTGCATCACCTATTTCAAATGCGGCAGCACCATGGTGGACACCGTAGGAGAATAGTTCATTCACACCTGGAGCGCGGAATGCGCGCGCAAGGATGAGGTGATTTTGTAGTTTTTCAGTCCAGTAGTACTTCAAACCTATGCTTCCAGATAATCCCAAAAAATGATTTGTATTCCGATTGATGATGTTTGAATAATTAGTTTTCGGTCGATGAACATCGATTGTTTTTTCGTCTATGCGAAGGCCGAGCTCCAGCTCGTATTTTTCTTTCACGATACGCTCGATGGCGAAAAGACCAAAGCTATTTTGAAAATAATTGGGTAGAAGACTGGTTGTCAATTTAGGGCTTGTCACTTCTTTTCCGGAGGTGATATTGCCCTGTATTTGGAAGTTTACGCCAAACTGACCTTTCCAAAATTGTTTGGAATTAGACTCGTCAAGAATCACTTCCCCATTAAATGTGTGCAATAAAAATTGTAGGTTATTAATATTTTTTCCGGCGCGTAGTACGTCTAACTCAAGTCTTTCATCATTTTGTATGGCCAATGTTGCACGAATTGCACGCCCATTTGTTAGTTGGTATTGCGACTTTATTTTCGCTAAACTATGGATGATTTCTTGATTGGGGCGGTCAATGTCCCTACTAAATTGCGTAGGGGTAAAAATTGTCAAGGGTCTTGACCGAGCAATGGATTTTTCTAAGTCATTAACATTGCCAATATGCGATCCTAAATAGATGCCTATCACAGAATGGAAAAGGCTGAAATATGCGTCGTTTGACCACTTGTTCCTTTTATATCCAATGGCAGCGGAGAAATTTTGTTCTTGAACACCCGTATTTGCTAGGTAGTAATTTGCCGTTTTTATATTTCCACCGTTTTTTAATGTACCTTGTATTCGCCATCCCCAGCCTTTGTTATCTGAAATACCTCCCTGTAAGGTCCCTGAAATAACGCCTTGGCGGCCATTCGTAAAGTATATCGATTGAATTTCTCCATTGATACCCGCGGTATCTGGCAAGGCATCAGGTTCCATCATAACAATTCCTCCTATGGCATCTCCTCCATAGCGTAAGCCGCCAGGCCCTTTAATTACCTGAATATTTTTGGATACAAAAGGGTCGATTTCGGGGGCATGTTCACTTCCCCACTGTTGGCCTTCTTGTCTTATTCCCTGATTTAAAATGATGACGCGAGACGAGTGCAAGCCGTGAATGACCGGTTTTGAGATGGTGCTACCTGTTTGTAGACTTTGTACGCCACTGATGCCACGCATCATTTCGCCAAGACTGAGTCCATCGCGTTCAGCACGTTCTTCTTTACTTAGATTCCCATGTAATTGAGCATTGGTTTCAGATTTTTTTCCGCTAACAATAACTTCTTGTAAATGTTCGTCGTGACTTTCCAAGCTGAAATTTTCGTTTAGGTGTTTTTCGTCACGGATTGAAATAGGAATTTCGATAGCATCAAAACTACTCATTTGACAAATGAGCGTATAGTTTCCTGGGCATAGGTTAAAAATACGGAAGTGCCCTTTGTTATCTGAAGTAGCAAATTTATGGGTACCCTTCAAGTAAATATTTGCTCCTGGAATGAACTCCTTATTTTCTTTCGAAGTGACATTCCCTTCTAGTGTGCACGAACAATTACTTTGAGCCCAAGTTAAATGAGTCAAGATTATGAATGTGAAAAAGAAAAAAAGTTTACGAAGCATTAATTGGGCTCAAAAGGTTAAATATAGCTCCAAATAAAGATATTTCCATTGTCGGGTTGACCAAAGCGATGAAATAGCCGACGAACTGTGAAGGCTTGTCGATAAAATTTTGTTTAATTTATTTTGAAAAAAGTTAAACAATTATTTGTTTTGTTTAATCTTTTGGTAAATTTGTTAAACACAAAAAGCATAAAAACATGACAGCTTTAGAGTTTTCATATCAGGTTGGTACTTTTTCTAAGTTTTTGAAGCCCTTTGCATTACGTTTAACACGTGATGGAGATGACGCCAACGACCTAGTTCAAGATACCTTGGTTAAAGCATTTACGAATCGCGAAAAATATTCGGATGGTACAAATTTAAAAGCGTGGTTATTTACGATCATGAAGAATACGTTCATCACACAATATCAGCGGATGGTTCGTCGGAATACGTTTATTGACACAACAGATAATCTACACTACATCAATTCTTCTGATTCTATTCAATTGAATGGTGCTGAGCGTTCATTTATGAGCGAAGATATTTCCTTAGCCCTACGGCACACGGAGGAAATGTATCGTGTGCCATTCTTGATGTATTTTGAAGGTTATAAATATCATGAGATTGCAGAAGAATTGAATTTGCCCATTGGTACAGTTAAGAACCGAATTCATATCGCTCGGAAGACCTTGAAAAGTCATTTAAGTATGTATGCCTAAGTATTCATATTGTAATAATTAGTTTTTTGGTTAACAGAAGAGGAAGTAAAAAGTCAGATTTTATCTGACTTTTTCTTTTGCCAAAAGCTTATCAGTTTTTAGTATATTTGTTTAGCATGAAGAAGAAAAAAGTTATTGTTATTGGTGCGGGTTTCTCAGGCTTGTCTACGGCAACAGAGCTCGCGGACAAGGGCTACGAGGTAACCATCGTAGAGAAAAATGAACAAGCGGGTGGTCGTGCTCGGGTGTTTCAGGAAAAGGGTTTTACCTTCGACATGGGACCTAGTTGGTATTGGATGCCTGATATTTTCGACAACTATTTTGCCCGTTTTGGTAAGAAAACGCCTGATTATTATACGTTAAAGCGTTTGGATCCTTCCTACAGTGTCATACTTTCAGATGAGGAGGTTGTCGATATGCCTGCGAACTATGATGAATTGCGCGAATTATTCGAATCGATTGAGCCGGGGGCAGCAAACGCATTGGATCGGTTTTTAGATCAAGCTGCCTATAAATATAAAGTAGGGATTCAAGAATTTGTTTGGAAGCCTTCCTTGAAAATTACGGAATTCTTAAGCTTACGTATACTGATAGATGCCTTGCGGATGGACGTTTTTTCTTCGTTTTATTCGCATGTTCGTAAGTTTTTCAAGTCGGAGACATTGCTGAAATTAATGGAATTCCCAATTTTATTTTTAGGTGCGATTTCTCAAAATACCCCTGCGATGTACAGTTTGATGAATTATGCAGAAATCAAATTGGGTACCTGGTATCCCATGGGAGGAATGCATATGATTGTGAAAGGGATGGTTGAATTGGCTCTCTCGAAAGGTGTTCAAATTAATTACCTCACGGAGGTTAATGGTTTTGCTATCGAGGGAGGGGAAGTCAAAGGTGTGAAAACCTCGCAAGGATTAATCAAGGCTGATGCCGTAGTTGCAAGTGCTGACTACCACCATATTGAGACGTTGCTAGGGGATGCGCATCGCAATTACGACGAGGCCTACTGGGATAAACGTGTTATGGCTCCTTCATCTCTTTTGTTTTATCTAGGAGTTAATAAACGTTTGCCTCGATTGAAACACCATAATCTATTTTTTGATCGGGATTTCTCGGTTCATTCACATGAGATTTATACGGATCCCATGTGGCCGTCTGATCCTTTATTTTATGCGTCAGCGCCATCTGTAACGGATCCTTCAGTTGCCCCTGAGGGTTGCGAAAATTTGTTTTTATTGATTCCTGTGGCGCCTAATTTGGAGGATACGGAAGAGGTTCGGGAACAGTATTTTGGCCAATTGATGGATCGATTGGAGCAATATTGTGGTGTATCGATTCGGGATTCGATCGTATATAAACGTTCCTATGCGCATCAGGATTTCATGGGCGATTATCACGCATTTAAAGGGAACGCCTATGGACTTGCGAATACATTGATGCAGACTGCTATTTTAAAGCCAAGTTTGAAAAATAAGCATTTGAAAAATATGTTTTATACGGGCCAATTGACAGTTCCGGGCCCAGGTGTTCCACCATCTTTGATTTCGGGCATTGTGGTCGCGAAGGAAGTAGATAAATTATTGAACTAAACGCGGCATGGATTTATATTTACAGGTTTCATTAGATGCGAGTAAGCGATTGACGCAGGCCTATTCCACTTCGTTTTCGTCGGGAATTCGAACATTGGACAAGGAGTATCATGAGGCGATTTATGCGATTTATGGATTTGTGCGTTTGGCAGATGAGATTGTGGATACCTTTTACGGGCAAGATCAGGCTTCGCTTTTAACGCGATTCCGAGAAGATACCTATCAAGCGATAGAGGAGAAGATTAGTCTAAATCCCATACTGCACTCGTTTCAGTGGGCAGTGAATACCTATCACATGGAGCGCGACTTGATCGATGCCTTTTTGTATTCGATGGAGATGGATTTGTCGGATCGGGAATATGATGCAGCGTTGTACAAACAATATATTTATGGCTCGGCGGAAGTCGTAGGATTAATGTGTTTGCGGGTTTTTTGTGCGGGTGATTTAGCCGAATATGAGCGACTGAAGCCAGATGCATGCGCCTTAGGTTCTGCTTTCCAAAAGATTAACTTTCTACGCGATATTAAGTCGGATTTTGAAGACAGAGGTCGGGTATATTTTCCGGGTATTGATTATGAACAATTCACGGATTTACAGAAAAAGGAAATTGAGGCCGATATTCAAGCGGATTTTGATGCGGGCTTACGCGGGATAGAGAATTTGCCCTTGAAGGCGAAGAAGGGAGTAATGTTGGCCTTTGAATATTACATTCGTTTATTTGAAAAAATTAAACAAGTTCCAGTAGCGCGATTGAAGTCGGAACGGATTCGGGTACCCGATTGGGAAAAATTGTTGATTTATTTGCGGGTATAATGGATTTTTGGATATTACTTGGATTATTGGGTGTGATGGCCTTTTTATATGCCTCCGTAGGGCATGGAGGTGCGTCAGGTTATTTGGCTGTTTTAGCGATTTTTAGTGTAGCTCCAGCCGTGATGAAGCAAACGGCTTTGATCTTGAACCTAGGTGTTTCTTTGCTCGCTTTTTATCAGTTTTACAAAAAAGGTTATTTCCGATTTGAATTATTTTGGCCATTTGCGCTGACGTCCATCCCGATGTCCTATTTAGGGGCGCAGTTTGTGCTAAGTGATGCGAATTATAAGCGAATTTTAGGTGCTTGTCTATTGATTGCGATTATTCGAATGATGGCCAATTTTAAAGATGTAACATATCGTTCTGTGTCGATTCTCATCGCACTAGTGTTTGGCGCTGGGATTGGATTATTGTCTGGGATGATTGGGATCGGAGGGGGAATTATTTTAAGTCCTGTGCTATTGTTGATGCGATGGTCAAGTTTAAAGCAAGCGGCTGCTGTTTCTTCCTTGTTTATTTTTGTGAATTCAGTGGCTGGTTTAGCGGGAATTAAGCATTGGATTCCTTTGGATGATTCCTTGATCTATTGGATTGCTAGTGCTTTGTTTGGCGGCATGCTAGGTGCTCGTTGGGGAGCTCAAATCGCCTCGAATCAGGCGGTTCGTTGGATATTGGCTTTGGTTTTATTGATTGCTTCTGCGAAACTAATCATCATATAAATGATTCAAAATAATCAAGATACGGGATTCGGAGATAAGGCTTCTCAGATGGGCGGCCGAATGGTCAATCGGGATGGTAGCTTCAATATACAGCGACTAGGTATTCCTTTTTTTTCTCGTGTAAGTAGCTATCATAGTATGCTTACAATGCCTCGTTGGCGATTTATTTTGGTTATTTTCAATGCCTATTTCATTATCAATTGCTTTTTTACCTTGCTATACTGGCTGGCTGGTCCATCGGGTTTGGAAGGGGTAGCTAGTGAACATAGTTTTGAACGAGTAAAGGAATTGTTCTTTTTTAGTACGCAGACTTTTACGACAGTTGGATATGGTCGCGTGAATCCCGTGGGCGAGTTAACCAACTGGATTGCCGCGATAGAGTCTTTGGTTGGCTTTTTGTCTTTCGCCATTGCAGCTGGTTTACTCTATGGTCGCTTCTCTCGACCACGCTCTTTTGTCCGTTTTTCAGAGAAAATGTTGTTGACTAAATACCAGGGAGGGAAGGCCTTGATGTTCCGACTGGTAGGCTATAAAGATGATCATATTCTGACCAATGTTGAAATCAAAGTAAGTGCCCGTTTGTTCAGTCCGGAAGGGAATTATCAGTTTTATAATTTAGATTTAGAACGATCGCACGTAGATAGCTTGGTCTTGAACTGGACGATTGTTCATCCGATCAATGAAAAAAGTCCCTTATGGGGTTTATCTCAAGTGGATGTTGAAGCGCTTCAACTAGAAGTTAGTGCTTTGCTTATTGGTTTTGATGAAGTATATTCATCGACGGTCATGGCACGTAATTCCTATGCTTTAAATGACCTTCTTTTTGGTTACCGATTTGCCCCCATGTACTTTAGAGGAAAATCGAATACAAAATTGGATTTAAGTTTATTGGATACTGTAGTGATTGAATAACCCTACTATAGTATATTGAGTGAAATTGAGGTTCCTATCTTGATGAAAATGGTATTTATCCCACCATTGGGATTTTGAATGCCTGCGTTACTCACATGTCTAAAGCCCATGCTTAGGTGGTTGCTCATGCGCTTCGAAGTTTGAAATTCAAGTCCAGCACTCAGATTATCTGAAAAAATAAATCCAACAGATTGGCGTCTTGGTGCTCCAGATATAAAATGTGGTCCCACACTAAGCTCTGCAAACCAAAAACCAGGTCTTGCCGTATTGCGTTTTTTCTTAATTTTGAGTCCCAGATTAATGCCACTTTCAAAGCCCTGTCGGAGTTTTTCATCGTCATTTTCCTCTTTATATTCACTTCGATTCCATTGTGGCTTTATACTAAGGTAGATGGGGTATTGCCCAATTTTTCGTAGTTCTTGTTCGTATTGAAACTCAATGAAGTGTACTTTGTAAAAATAGGGAGTATTAAGACCCCAAATATCTTTGTTCGGATTAATTATTTGGCCGATATTTTGAAAACCAAGGCCCAAATCAATTCCTATACTTCTGGTAGTTAAAGGTTTTAGCGTTTGTTGTGCTTTGGTTGAAAATGCTAAAATTGATGCAACAAAAAAGACTTGTTTAAGCGATAACATGTGCGTTAGATAGAAATAAAAATCTATCAAACTTAGTCGCTCTGACGGGGCGACTCAAGGCTTGTATGTCGAACCCCTTGTTCCTATGTCGAGATTTTGGGGACAGGTAATTTAATTGTTTTATAATCTTATCATTCTTGCTTTGATTAGTTGTTTGGGAAAGCAAATAAAAAAGGCTTGAATCTGAATTGATTTAAGCCTTTTTTATCGTTCAGTAAATAATAAATATCAGTTTTTTGAGTCGATTTCTATCAGTTTTTAGCGATTTTGCCTAACGCTGACGGGGTTTTTAACCTCGTCAGCGTTTACCCCCTCGCTAGTTCTTAGAACTGGTTACCGCTCCTGATTTTTTTGCATTTTGAGCCTCTTGCATAGGATTTTGACCTCCGCCATAGCTACGTGGTTGTGCTTTAAACAACTGAACACGCGTTGGCTGAGCCGGCTCGCGTGGATACGTATTATCATCCGTATCAATGTCGGCAATTTCATAGAATGGATCAAGCGTCCACTTCACTACCTTCTTCGATGTAGGGATGATTTTCTTCGCCTGTACATCATTCAATCGCCAAACTTCCGCCGGGAAACGTAATACCTCATCCGTTCCATCTTCATAGCTTAATTTCACGATTACAGGCATCGGTAACCCACCTTTATTCTTGAAATTAACCACGTAGAAGTTCTTACCTTCCGCGACTAACTTGCGTTCTTCCTCCGACAAACCGCTTAAATATTCTTGGTATTTCTTCTTCTCCGCATCTGTTGTTGCAAAACGATCATACGTATTATAGAAATCTGTTAAATCTGGATTTTCCTCTACTACAGTTGATTTGATGTCCGTCTTGTTACGAATATTTGAAATCGTTTGACGCTTAGCTTCAGCCGTTGCACGCTCTGTTGCTTTCTTAGCCACAGGGTCCATGTTGTCTACACCAAACCATTCTACTGTTTCAATTGATTGATTCACGGGTTCTGTACCATAGAACCATCCACGCCAGAACCAATCTAAATCCACACCCGAAGCATCCTCCAAGGTACGGAAGAAGTCGGCTGGATACGGTTGTTTGAATGCCCACCGACGCGCATACTCTTTAAATGCATAATCAAACAATTCACGACCCATCACTGTTTCGCGCAAGATATTCAAAGCCGTTGCCGGTTTTGCATAGGCATTATTCCCGAAGTCCATGATGTTCTCCGAGTTCGCCATAATGGGTACCTGATTCTTCGAATCCAAACGCATGTATGGCACAATGTTTTGGGGTTCCCCACGGCGTGCTGGGAAATTACGATCCCATTCTTGCTCTGCTAAATATTGGCAGAAAGTATTCAATCCTTCATCCATCCAAGACCATTGACGCTCATCCGAGTTAATAATCATTGGGAAGAAGTTATGGCCCACCTCGTGAATAATAACACCGATCATGCCATTTTTGACATTCTCCGTGTAGGTTCCATCGGCTTCTGGCCGACCGCCATTGAAGGAGATCATTGGATATTCCATTCCGCCGCCTAATGTCGCGTGGCATGAAATAGCTACTGGATAGGGATAAGCAATTGTTCTTTTTGAATAAGAACGCAAGGTATGTGCTACCACCATCGTTGAATATTTCCCCCACAGTGGATTTCCCTCTTTCGAGTAATAAGACATCGCCCACACTTTCTTTCCCTCAACCTCTACCTGTAAAGCATCCCAAATGAATTTACGCGAAGCCGTGAATGCAAAATCACGCACATTGTCGGCCTTGAATATCCAAGTCTTTTTGCCCGTTGGCTTTCCTTTTTCAGCTGCTTCAGCTTCTGCTTGTGTTACAATCTCCACAGGGCGTGTGGCTGTTTTGGCCTTTTCCCAACGCTTTAGTTGTGTTGCCGACATCACTTGATTCGGGTTTAATAACTCACCCCCTGCTCCTACAACGATATCGTTTGGTGCTGTAATCGCAACTTTATAATTACCAAAGTTCAAGGTGAATTCTCCTTGACCCATGAATTGCTTGTGCTGCCAGCCATATACATCATTGTAGACCGCCATGCGTGGGAACCAATGCGCGATGAAATAATTGGCATTGCCATCTTTGGCAAAAAACTCATAGCCTGACCGACCATAATATTCCGTAATCAAATAATTCCAATCGATGTTGAAGCTAACCGATCCGCCCGATTTTACCGGTGTAGGCAAATCGATGCGCATCATCGTTTGGTTAATTGTATGACGCAATGGATTTCCTTTGATGTCTTTAACCGTAGTAATTTTATAGCCATATTCCTTCGGATCTGTCAATTCTTTGAAAGTAGCTGCACTGATGCCATTCTTGATTTCACCCGTCGCCGCCGTTTTGCGGGCTGCGTTCTTCTCGAATAAGTTTTGATCTAATTGAATCCACAAATAGGGCAATTCATCTGGAGAATTATTGAAATAGGTAATCGTCTCCGTACCCGTGATTTTACGGTTGATGTCATCTAATTCCACCTTGATATCGTAATCGGCACGTTGCTGCCAATAATCTTTTCCTGGCGACCCACTTGCAGTACGATAGGAATTGGGTGTAGGTAATGTTGATTCCAATTGTTCGAAACGACCGTTGGCATTGAATGCCGTTTGAGCGGATGTTGGTAATGCGATGATTATCAACAAACTAAGTTTAATAAGTTTATACATAAATGAAGTAGTGTTTTCCAAAAATAGAAAAAACTATTAATAATCGTATCATTATATATATACTTGACTGTGCTATACTATGCTAAAAAAATACAACAAAGCGTTTGGAATCATTAGGAGAATTTGTAGTTTTGAGCCACATCAAGCAAGTTAATCACAAATACCATACAACACATGAGCGTATTAATTGGACAAAAAGAATATTTCAAAGGGATTGATCAAATCAAATTTGAAGGCCCGGAATCAGATAACCCGCTCGCTTTTCGTTACTACGACGAGAACCGAATCATTGCAGGAAAATCGATGAAAGAACATTTACGTTTTGCGATTGCCTATTGGCATTCGTTTTGCGGCGATGGTTCAGATCCTTTTGGTCCAGGTACGCATCATTATCCGTGGGATGTTGCTTCGGATGCACGCCAACGTGCCGCTGATAAAGCTGATGCGGCATTCGAATTCATTACGAAAATTGGTGCGCCTTTTTATTGTTTCCACGATGTGGATGCGATTGAAGGACATAATGATCCGAAAGAATTCACGGATCGTGTGAAATTCATTTCGGATATTTTTGAGAAAAAACAAGCAGAAAGTGGCGTGAAATTATTGTGGGGAACAGCGAATTTGTTCTCCAATGAGCGTTATATGAACGGTGCGTCTACAAATCCGAATTTCGAAGTGGTCGCGCATGCTGGCGCACAATTGAAAGGAGCCATTGATGCAACAATCAAATTAGGCGGTGATGGATACGTATTCTGGGGAGGTCGTGAAGGATATATGTCTTTGTTAAATACAGATATGAAGCGTGAGCGAGAACATTTTGCGCGTATGTTACATACCTGCGTCGAATATGCGCGTCGCAATGGTTTCAAAGGAAAATTCTTCATTGAGCCAAAGCCTTGTGAGCCTACCAAACATCAATATGATTACGATGCAGCAACCGTTATCGGTTTCTTACGCGAATTTGATTTATTATCAGAATTTGGATTAAACTTAGAAGTGAACCACGCGACTTTGGCGGGTCACACGTTTGCTCATGAATGCCAAGTTGCTTCGGATGCGGGGATGTTGGCTTCGATTGACGCAAATAAAGGAGATTATCAAAACGGATGGGATACGGATCAGTTCCCAACGGATATATACGAGTGGGCAGAAGCGATGTCAATCATCTTAAAGCAAGGCGGTTTAGCCGGCGGCGGTATCAATTTTGATGCGAAACGTCGTCGTAATTCAACGGATGCTGCGGATTTATTCTATGCACACATCGGTGGAATGGATACAATCGCTCGTTCTTTAATCATCGCGGATAAATTAGCGAAACATGGTGAAATGGATCGCTTGAAAGCGGCTCGTTATGCAAGCTTCAACTCAGGTAAAGGTGCTGATTTTGAAGCTGGAAAGCTTAAATTAGAAGATTTATATCAAATTGCTGTTGAGATTGGTGAGCCTGCGATGATCTCAGGTAAGCAAGAATATTTGGAGAATTTATTAGGTCGTTTTGTTTAAAAAAACGACATTCGGGTAATGAGAACATTCGCATACCTACTCATATGTTTTTTGATTTTAACAAAAGCAGCGGGAGCATCTGATCCTGCTGCTTTTTCTACGTCTAAGCCCTGGGCTTATTGGTGGTGGCCAGGAAGCGCAGTCAGCGAGAAAGGGATTACACATGATTTAGCGTCTTTTGCCAAAGCGGGTTTTGGGGGTCTACATATCATTCCCATTTATGGCGCCAAAGGTTATGAGTCGGCATTTTTATCTTTCCTTGGCCCAGCCTGGAAACAGAAATTTGCCTTTGTACTTAAAGAAGCAAAGCGCTTACACCTAGGTATCGACATGACTTTAGGCACCGGTTGGCCGCTAGGTGGACCTACAATAAATGCCTCCGATGCCGCGAAACGCTATCAGATTGAAGCCGTTCAAATTGCTGCCAATCAAAGCTATACATTACCTGCTGCCGACGTACAAGCGGCCTCAGTATTTGTGGATGGAGGTTTTGAGCAAGAATTAATTAAAGCACATTTGAGCCAATACACCGCTGGACCCAAGGGTGCAACGATTTATGTGTTGGTGCAGAAGGGGACGGGCCAGCAAGTTAAGCGGGCAGCACCTGGGGGAGAGGGATTAGTCATGGACCATTTTTCCAAAAGCGCCTTCGAACACTATCGTGAGGAATTTGTGCCTTTACTAAAACAAGCACATGCTCCTTTGCGTGCCCTGTACAATGATTCGTACGAAGTTTATGGGGCAAATTATACCCCAAAATTGTTTGAGGCTTTTGAGCGATTGAATCACTACGATTTACGGAAACACTTGGATGTGTTGGCTAAGCCCAAGGCGGCATCCGAAGAAGAAAATGCTATTTGGGCGGATTACCATCGGACTTTATCTTCTTTGTTGTTGACCGAATTTACTCAGCCATTCGCAGGATGGATCAAACAAATGGGCTTTGAGAGTCGGGATCAAGCTCATGGCTCACCGGGAAATTTATTGGATTTATATGCGGCTGTCGATATCCCTGAAACGGAATTCTTTGGAAGTAAATCGTTTGATATACCGGGTTATCAAGTGGATCCGGATTATGACACGATTCGTTTTGGAGTTCCCGATGTTCGGAATTTAAAATTAGCCTCTTCAGCAGCAAATCTGACTGGCAAGAAATTGGTATCATCCGAGACCACAACTTGGCTTGGGAATCACTTCAAAGTTTCTCTTGCTCAGGTAAAACCTGTGGTGGATCAAGTATTTATTGGCGGGGTAAATCACCTATTTTACCATGGAGCAACCTATTCGCCACCTGAGGTAGCTTGGCCGGGTTGGTTGTTTTATGCCAGTACAAATTTTAATCCGCAGAGTCATTTTTGGGAAGCTTTGCCTTCGCTGAATCACTACATCGAAACATGTCAAAAAATGTTGCAGGCGCATCAGACGGATTCGGATGTGCTGATGTATTTCCCGATGGAGGATATTTGGCATGAACGAAATGGCATGGGGAAAATGCATGCCTTGGATTTACATGCTAATAGTCGTGATTGGATAAAGAATACGTCATTTGGTCGGTGGTCGGAGCACATGCAGGACAAAGGCTATCAAGTGGATTACATTTCGGACCAATTAATGGCGAGTTTGCAGTTGACACCCAAGCGTACCTGGAAAACGAAATCCGGTTTAGAATACAAGGTTTTACTAATTCCTGCCGCGCATTATGTTTCCCTTGAAACGATGGAGTTGTGGGCCAAATGGGTGAAACAAGGAATGCCCATATATTTCTTAGAGCATTTACCTCTGCAAGTTAATTCGTTTGGATTGACTGCGGGCGAGAAAGCCCGTTGGGCTGCTGCCAGGGAAACGCTTCTCATGCATTGGGTTTCGGATCCTATTAATATTCTCAAGCGGTACCACGTTAATCGTGAAAGTATAGCTGACCAAGGTATTTCCTTTATTCGAAAGAAATCGGGAACGGGTGCGCAGTATTTTGTCGCGAATCTTTCGAATAAGTTTTCCGAAGGCATGGTTCAATTTGCCAAAATCTCTGCTGGTGTTGAGTTGGAAGATCCGATTACAGGCGAAGTTAAGAAGGCTAACTTGCGTAAGGATAAGCACTTCTATTTGCAATTAGCACCTGGTCAGAGTTTATTGATTCGTTCGATTCCCGCAACAAAAAATGCGATTCCAACGGAAGCAGTGTCAAAGGTTTTTACGCCTTTGGTCCCTGAAGCTAAAATCCAATTGAATTTTCCCCAACAGGTTTTACCGGCGCAATCCATGGAATCCTTACAGTTTTGGACACAGGATTCTTCTACGCATGATTATTGGGGTAAAGGGACCTATGCTTTTGATTTTAATTTGTCGGCAGAGCAAATTTCACAAGCGAAGGTCTTGCATTTTGATAAAATTCGGGATTGGGTTCGTGTGAAAATCAATGGGAAAGAACTTGGGATCGTTTGGTCATTACCTTATCAAATCTCCATTCCATCAGGTATATTGCAATCGAAAAATCACATTGAGTTGGAGGTCATGAATGTTTCAGCCAATCATATACGTAAATTGGACCGAGAGAAATTCAATTGGAAGAATTTCTATGAAATCAATTTTGTGGATATTCAATACAAACCTTTTGATGCGTCAACCTGGGCTGTGACGCCAAGTGGAATTGAGGGAGAACTATATTTTAGCAATTAATGAATTTTGTATCTGCCATCCAAGAGGCATTTTATGCCTTAGATAATCCCGAAAATGCGTACTGGATGCGCTGGTACATGCGGGAACAATATCCATTTATTGGGATCAAAAAGCCTGAGCGTGCGCTTGTATTCAAGGATATTTACAAACAATATGGACGGTCTGAAGATTGGTTCGAAGTTTGTTCTGACTTATTCGCGTTGCCGGAACGCGAATTTCAATATGCTGCCATGGAATACCTTTTAAAAGCGAAGAAATCTTGGGATGCACGTGTTCCGGAGCTAATCGATCGATGGGTAGATGCGAAAACCTGGTGGGATGTTGTGGATGTATTAGCGCCTAAAGTTTTAAGTGAATATTTCATCAAGTTCCCAGATCAGCGAGATATTTGGGTGGCTCGTTGGATGCAATCGCCCATTTTCTGGCATCAACGACTTTGTATCCTATTTCAATTGAATTATAAAACGAAAACGGATTTGGAGTTGTTGAGTCGGGTGATTTTATCATTAAATACGTCCAAAGAGTTTTTTATTCAGAAAGCGATTGGCTGGGCTTTGCGACAATATGCCCGTACGGATGCGGATTGGGTAAGGGAATTTGTAGCTGAAAATGCTTTGATGCCTTTGTCGAAACGGGAGGCTTTAAAGCATATCTCCTAAGTACCTTTGGCAAACCTTGGAGGATTGCCAAAGGTAAGGAGTTCTGGGCTCATTCAAGGAGCTAAAACTGATAATCTATTTCCGTTTTTTTAACACAGCTAATTCATGCGCCGTATCATAATATCCCCGCAAATTTGACCAGTCAAATGTATCCGCAATACTCTCTACGCGGTTTCGCTGTGTGATACGATCCCGTTGGGTTTGTTGGGTGAATTTGAAAAGCATATTCGCTAATTGTTCCGCAGATTCTTGGTAGTTCTGTGTCTTTCGATTCACGACACTCACGCCCCATTGTTCATAGTCGCGCATAATTTGCATCATGTAATCACCAAAACCCGATAAATCAGAAGTAACCGTAGGTACCCCCCGCGCCATACATTCCAGTGGCGTATATCCCCAAGGTTCATAGTAAGAAGGGAAGACCCCTAAGTGACAACCACGAACGAATTGGCCGTAATCCAGTCCGAATAACGGATTCGTCGAAACGATAAAATCGGGATGATAAACCACCTTAACTTGATCATCCGGGTTATTAAGTAATTGCGTCCGATGTAAGTTGCGAATGATGTCATCCTCTTGTTTTAACAAGTGTGTAACGACTTTCGGTCGGGCATTTGTCTTCCAGGTTTGTACCGTCCGACGAAGCCGTAGACGCCAATACTCATCTACGAATTGATTTAAATCTGGCAATTGTAAATCATTTGATGAAGCGGCTGCTTCGAATAATTTATCGCCAACTTCCTTCTGAATCGCTTGACAATTCTCACGTATCTCATCCAAGACTGCACGGGAGTGCAAGACTTCTGGATCAATGGAATGGTAGGGCTGCTTGGTAATGAAGAACATGATGACCGTTTTTTTCGATCCGGCTTCCTTCATTTTTCTGTTCAATATTTCTAGGGCATCGAGCGTAATGTCATAACCTTTGTTGGAGTATTCAAAACGGCCCGAAGTAAATAAGTACAGCGTTTGATCCAAATCAAATGCTTGATTTTGGAAGAAATGCCCCATGACAAAATCGGAAATTCGCTTTTTGTAGAGCGAATGTAGATTTTGATGTTCATGCATCGCGGCGAAGCGTTGGATATTTAACCCATTTGGAAGAATTAATTCAGGAATCCGACCTAAAAATGCGATACATTCTTTCGCTGTAATATCAGACACAGTTGTTAAAACATCGGCTTTTTGTGCTGCAGCTCGCTCAAAAGAAGCTTGCGCTTCGATGCCATAATGGACGGCTTCTTTGTGCCAATCAAATTTGTCTAAAACGTCATAGAAATTAGGCACATTTCCAGCCAGGTAACGGCCCAGCATGGTTGCATGCGTGGTGAAAACTGTCGATATTTTTACTTTGTCCTTCTTTAAATCTGGCAGGCAGGTCGAGGCCATCCACTCATGGAAATGAACGACAATGTCTTTTTTGGATTTGTTTTCTGCGGCAAATTGGGTTAAGAATAAGCGAATGAGTTCTCCAAACGCAATTGTTTGGTTGACTAATTCCTCCACACCTAGGGTAGAAATTTTGTGGTTTTCCCAAATTTTCCCCTTAATTGTATCTACTTGATCGTACATGGAGGCAATATCAAATAAGATAATTTTAGGCTTACCTGTAATCAACCAGTTTCCATAATGTACCTGTAACCCCTGTGCCCGCATAGATAAAATGGCTCGACCGATGGGTGTTTCATCTGTCACAGGCAAGGCTTCGAATTCAGCCGCAGCGGTTTGCGGGAAATAGGGCCCTAACAATAAGTAATCATCCCCCCATTTTTCCACCATAGAGGGAACCTTGGTCCGAATCACGGTGTAAATGCCCCCAACTTGGTTGCAAGTTTCCCAAGCAACTTCCACTAAAAACTTCTTCTTTTCGGCTACTTTCTTCTCCATAAGCTACATGTATGAGGCACTTTCAATGACTTGGGTCATGCCGTTTTTGGTAATGGTGTAATTAAATCCTTTTTGGATGGCAAAAGCGCCTACATCTCCTTTTTTGTTGATTGCCAAATATCCCACTTGGAATTCTTGGTATTTGTAGCGCTTTACAATCCGCATAATTGCTGCCTCACATGCCTGCTGTGGTGTCATCCCTTGACGCATAAATTCAACGATCAAAAAGGATCCAAGTGTTTTCATGACAAATTCGCCTAGTCCTGTCGCGCAAGCACCGCCTACTTCATCGTCGCAAAATACAGCACCACCAATGATGGGTGAATCCCCCACCCGACCATGCATTTTAAATGCCATGCCACTTGTTGAGCACGCTCCAGCAATTTCCCCTGCTTTTCCTAGGGCAAGTAAGCCAATTGTATCGTGGCGCTCAATATTTACTTTGGGCTCGTATTTGGCCACTTTTTTCCATTCCTCCCAGGCTTTGCGGGAATTTTCGGTTAATAAATCTTGTTTTATAAATCCTTGAGATAGGGCAAATTGCAAAGCTCCTTCACCTGAAAGCATCACGTGAGGTGTTTTTTCCATAACCGCCCGAGCCACCGATATGGGGTGCATGATGCCTTCCAAAAAAGTTACCGAACCTGCATTCCCCAAATGATCCATGATGCAAGCATCCAAGGTTACATGGCCGTCGCGATCAGGATATCCTCCATACCCCACAGTCGTTTCTTCCGGATTTGCTTCGGGTACCCACGCACCTGCTTCTACACCATCAAGTGCTTTTCCCGTTTGAAGGATTTTCTCATATCCTGCTTTAGTTCCCGCCTCATTTTTCCAAGTAGCAATGATAACAGGTTCAGGATTTGGGACGTTCATCGCGCTCGTCACGCCAAATAAACCTGCCGTTTGTAAAAATGATCTTCTTCTCATGGGTGCCGTTTAGCGAAATTTATTTAAAGATAATTTATTTGTTGATTGTATAACTATTCCGTAAAATTGTCTTTCTAAAATAGAAAAAAATCTTTGAAAAGTCATTATTATCCTATCTATATCAACAAATGAAATTTATTAAATCGATCATTCCATTGGTTTTAGCTATTCTAGTTACCATTGGATGGGACAATTCATGGGGGACAATTCCGCCTTTTGGTAAACTTTTAAGCCCTTATCATGGATTTTGGATCAATGCTGAAATGGCCGGTTCTGAGGAAATGAGTGAGGAAGAGTTGAATATTCCTGGCTTACTAAAGCCTGTAAAAGTTGTTTACGATGAGATGGCGATACCGCATATTTTTGCTGAAAACGACCACGATTTATTTTTAGCACAAGGCTATATCACGGCTAAAGACCGCTTATGGCAAATGGAGTTTCAAACGCATTTTGCGGGTGGTCGAATTTCGGAGATTGTGGGTGAAAAAGGCTTAGCTTCGGATCAATTCCAACGTCGTATGGGCTCCGTTTATGGCGCCGAACAATCTTTTGAAGGAATGAAACAAGATCCACAGGCAAAGGTAGCTTTGGAGGCTTATTCGGATGGAATTAATGCTTATATCGCGTCGCTTTCTGAGCGAGAGTTGCCTCTGGAATATAAACTTTTGAATTACAAACCTGAGCCTTGGACACCCATTAAGAGCGCTTTGTTTCTCAAGAATATGTCTTTTGTATTAGCTTCAGGTACGGATGATTTAAAGATGACCAATATTCTTCGTCAGTACGGACGTGAGGTGGCTGAAGACCTGTTTCCGAATTATCCTTTTGAAGAAAGTCCGATTATCCCAACAGGCAGTCCAATCGACTTCAAACCTGTACCCATTCCAGCGGCGCCCAAAGACTTTATCGGTTTAGGGAGCGCCATGCAAACGCCTGAAAAGGATCCGAATATCGGCTCAAATAATTGGGCTGTTTCTGGAAATAAGACGGTTTCAGGGATGCCTATTTTGGCCAATGATCCCCATTTGACGCTTTCATTGCCTTCTATTTGGTACCAAGTTCAATTAGTAGCCCCGGGTGTCAATGTCTATGGTTCTACGATGCCGGGAACACCAAATGTCATTGCGGGTTTCAATAAAAATATCGCTTGGGGTGTGACAAACGTCGGTTCCGATGTATTGGACTGGTACCAAGTGAAATTTAAGGACGCCTCCAAATTGGAATATTGGCATGATGGCCAGTGGAAAAAAACCAAATTGCGTATTGAAACCTTTAAAATTAAAGGTAAAAAAGATTTTGTTGATACGGTGTTTTTCACCCACCATGGTCCAGTTGTTTATTTAAGTCATGAAAAGACGTTTAAGCCAAACATCCCCGTGGGTCATGCATTGCGTTGGATCGCACATGAGAAATCACAAGAGCTAACCACTTTTTATCGTTTGAACCGTGCCAAAAATTACACGGATTACACAGAGGCATTGCGTTATTTCTCTGCTCCAGCTCAAAACTTTGTTTTTGCGAGTAACGAAGGAGACATTGCGTTGTGGGTGAATGGAAAGTTTCCGCTGAAGTCGAGGCTGCAAGGAAAATATTTGATGGATGGGACGGACCCAGCGGCGGATTGGAAAGGATTTATACCTCAGGCACACAATCCACATGTCAAAAATCCTGCCCGTCAATTCGTTAGTTCCGCGAATCAGTTTTCTACTGATCCTAGCTACCCGTATTATTTAGGTTGGCAATATGCGCCATCGGAACGTGGGCGACGCATCAATGAACGATTGACGGCGATGCAAAAAGTGACCATTGATTCCTTGCGAGGATTACAAAATGACAACTTCAACATTCGGGCTAGAAAATTATTGCCTTTATTAATGCGTTCCGTGAAATCGAATCATCAGGCGTTAGGGGTATTGAAAGGATGGAATTTGCAAAATTCACCGGAGTCCGTTGGTGCAACGATTTTTGAGACATGGGTACTTAATTTGCAGTCGGCCTTATGGGATGATGAATTTGCGGCCGACGAAAAGGTTCCGATGAATCGGCCGGCGATTGACCGTACGATTCATTTAATAGAATATGAAGCTAATGCACGTTGGTGGGATAATGTTAAAACAAAAGGTAAGAACGAGACGATGGAACAGATTATTTCTTCTTCTTTCCAAGCTACGGTTGACACCCTCGTGAAACATCATGGTGCACTGGGTCCCGAGTGGGCTTGGTACAAGCATAAACAAACGGGTGTTCGCCATTTAATTCCAGGCATGGATGCCTTGAGTCGTTTAAAGATCCCGATTGGTGGAGGAGGTTCCATTGTGAACGCCGCAACGACAAAGACAGGTCCATCTTGGCGATTTATTGTCGAATTGTCGAAAACGGGTAATCCGAAAGCTTATGGCATTTACCCAGGTGGACAATCAGGAAATCCCGGAAGCGTGCATTACGATGATTTAATTGATACTTGGGCCAAAGGAGAGTTACGTCCTTTGTTATTTTTAGAAAATCCGAATCAATCGTCCAGTCGCATTCGTAAGACAATCACTTTATCAAAATAATCATCATGCAAAGCAATACATTACGTATCATCATTTTAATCATTGTCGGCGCAATCGTTGGATTCTATTTACCTTGGTATGCGATGGGAATTCAGGCTGGAGTTTTGGCCTATTTGTTAAAATTTCCGGTAAAAAGCTCCTTTACGGTAGGCTTTATTTCTGGAATTTTGCTGTGGGGTGGTTCCGCATGGTGGTTAAATTATTCGAATCCAAGCGCCTTGCCTGTTCGGATGGCTACTTTGTTGCCGCTGCAAGGAAGTGTCCCTTTGCTTTATTTGGTTACAGGGCTCATTGGAGGAATCTTTTTGGGCTTTTGGACTTGGGCAGGAGCCAGATTGCGATAGAATTATCAAAAATTTAGGACAATCGAAGCATAGATTGTATATTTACCATTAAATCCATTTATAATTAAAATTAAACCCGTGAAAAATTCAAGTATCTCTTACGTTTGGTTGGCAGTTTTAACACTTGCAGTCGCTTATTCATTTTTCAAGCCTACCGCAGGTGCTGGTTCTGCAGGAGCAGGCGTAACTGCTGAGGGCAAGCGCATCGTGTTTGTAAATTCAGATTCATTGTTGACGAATTATCAGTTTTACAAAGATGCTCAAAAAGAGTTTGAAAATAAAGGGTATCGCTTACAGGTGGACTTAGGTCAAAAAGAGCGTGCTTTACAAGCAGAACTTCAAGCGATCCAACAACGTGCGGCAGCGATGACGCAGGCGCAACTGCAAGCGGCTGATATGACTTTGAAGAAAAAGGGTGCTGAATTGCAACAATATTCACAACAAAAGCAGGCTGAATTAGGCCAAGAGCAAGCGAAGAAAAATGAAGAGTTATACAACAACATTCGTGAGTATATCGCCAAAGTGAACAAGGAAAACAAATACGAATTCGTATTAGGTTATTCTAAAATTGGTGGAGGTATCTTGTTCGCAGATCCTTCAGTAGACGTAACGCAGAAGTTGGTTGACGGTTTGAACAAAGAATACGCAGCAAAGAAAGCTGAGAAATAGCGTTTAAATTTTTAAGGAGCCACGCAGCCTCGTAGCTGTGTGGCTTTTTTATTTCGGTATGGCAAAGGATAAAATCCAAAAACAAGTTGAGATTAAAAACCGTCGGGCATCCTTCGAATATACATTTCTGGATACATTCACGGCTGGACTTGTTTTGACCGGAACAGAAATTAAATCCATTCGCCAGGGCAAAGCTAATTTGACAGATGCCTATTGTATATTCTTTCAGGATGAGTTATTTGTGCGCAACATGCATATTTCGATGTATGATGAAGGTACGCATTTTAATCATGACCCCTTGCGCGACCGCAAACTATTACTTTCCAAAAGAGAACTAGCAAAATTGCAAAAGGAGTTGAAAAATGTAGGTTTGACTATTATTCCTACAAGGCTCTTTATTTCCGATAAAGGTTATGCCAAACTGAACATTGCATTAGCGAAAGGAAAAAAGACATTTGATAAGCGAGATGATATCAAAGAAAAGGACATCAAACGTGATATGGACCGTTCTATGCGTTAGATCGAATTTTCTTGACAATCGTCACCGCCGCCATAATTACGATGGCAAAGGCAATAAATCCACCGATTCCCAGCACCATATCAAAGGTATTTTTAGCAATGACTAAGAACACTACCGCGACTAATAATATCGTTGCAATTTCATTAAATAATCGCAGCTGGCCACTTTTTAAAATGAATTGGGATGCTCGAAATTGTCGAATGAGATATCTGCAGACGAAATGGTAAATCGTAATGCAAAGGACAAAGGTTAATTTCAGGTGTAACCAACCATGCGCATGAAAATTATCCCACCAGGTTAGGTAGATCATGGAAAGACCCGTCAGCCACGTAAGCCACATCGCAGGTATCATAATCGCATTGAAAAGTAGTTTTTCCATTTTCTCGAATTGCTTCGATAAAATATCTTTTGCCTGCGCGTCTTTATCTTGCGCTTCCACGTGGTAAACCAATAAACGGGGTAAATAGAATAATCCTGCGAACCAGCTCACAACAAAAATAATGTGCAATGATTTTAGGAAATTATAATCCATTGTTAACCTGATAGCGTTTGAATAGACTGTTGATTTTTAACTGAATCACTCCAAAAATAGCTTCTTTGAAGATGTTTGCCGACATCTTGCTTTCGCCTTTTGTGCGATCCGTGAAGATAATAGGTACTTCTGTCATCTTGAATCCATATTTCCAAGTTGTGAATTTCATTTCCACCTGGAAGGCATAACCGATGAATTTGATTTGATCCAGCGGAATGGTTTCTAAGACCTTTCTTCGATAACAAACGAAACCTGCTGTCGCGTCTTGAATAGGCATGCCCGTGATAAAACGCACATAAAATCCTGCAAAGTAAGACATCAAAACGCGTCCAATGGGCCAATTGACCACGTTTACACCATTGATGTATCGCGAGCCAATCGACATAAATGCACCTTGATTTGCGCAGGCATCGTACAAGCGGATTAAATCATCTGGATTATGGGAGAAGTCGGCATCCATTTCGAATATATATTCGTAGGATTTTTCTAACGCATATTTGAATCCAGCGATATAAGCAGTCCCAAGACCTAATTTCCCTTTGCGTTCAAGTAAATGTATGCGATCTGGATGGGCTTGTTGGAGTGTTTTTACACATGCCGCCGTGCCATCCGGGGAACCGTCATCCACAATTAATAAATCAAAAACAGGTTCTAAGCTCAACACCTTCTCGATGATGGCTTGAATGTTTTCAATTTCATTGTAAGTCGGAATGATGACGATCCGCGTATTCATAGGTTATTTATTGTAACAGTAACAGCTAGTTATATGGTCGTTTACAAGGCCTGCGGCTTGCATGAAAGAGTAACAAATGGTAGGGCCCACAAATTTGAAACCTAATTTCTTGAGATCTTTACTGATGCGAACAGACAGGTCTGTTTGAGCGGGTAAATCCTTATGCTCGTTAAACTGATTTGTGATGGGTTGCTGTTGGACATAATCCCAAATAAATCGGTCAAAGCTACCAAATTTTTCCTGAATTTGAATAAAAGCACGCGCATTCGTCCGAACAGCTTCGATTTTTAATCGATTTCGGATGATTCCTGCGTTTTGGAGACAATTTGATAGTTCCACATCCGACCATTGACTTAAAATAGTTGGATTAAAATGTGCGAATGCAGCGCGGAAATTTTCACGCTTTCGCAAGATGGTGATCCAGGATAGCCCCGACTGGAATCCTTCCAATACGAGGAGTTCGAATAATTGTTGGTCGTCATGTAAGGGTTTTCCCCATTCTTGATCGTGGTAAGCGATGTAGAGTGGGTCATTCCCGGGCCAGCTGCATCGAGTGGGTGAGTTCATGGGGTGATTAGGTTTGTTGTAAATCTCCAAGTTAAAATCTGGGTTTATAAGTATATGTGCAAAAATTGCTAAATTTTTATTCAATGCGGCAAGGTTAGGTATTATTATCAGTTTATTGTTATTTTGCAACAGTTTAGGGTGTTGCCTGTGTTTCTGCATAGGTCACTTAATAGGGAATTTAGTGAAATACTAAAACTGTCCCCGCAACTGTGAAATTCCAAAATGCTTTTCATTTCAAGTCACTGGCTTCAGCTGGGAAGGCAGAAAAGAAACGGAATTGAGTCAGGAGACCTGCCTTAGATGATTCTTAACCTTGTATCACGGCGGATGCGATGGGGTTGAGCGTTCGATTACCTTTTTATTTGATCGCCTGAAAGGGCAAAAAACATGTTCAACATTCGATTGACGCTTTTGACAGCGTTCTCATTCGTATGCCTACCTACGCTGTACGCATCGAAAACGGCTATTCAACGGGATTCCTTGTTATCGGAAGTTCAAGTGAAGGCATCTAAGTATCCGGCTAAATTAAGCCAAACTGGAAAAGTAGTTTCCATCATCAGTCAAGAACAGATTCAACAAAGTCTGGGTAAAAACCTTGGTGAATTATTGCAGGAAAACGTTGGAATTTCCATTGTGGGTGCCCGTAGTGCGCCCGGAAGTAATCAGGAAGTTTATGTCCGCGGTTCGAATACAGGTAATGTTCTGTTGTTAATTGATGGCTTTCCGGCTAATGATCCCTCACATATTTCCTCGGTGTTGGATTGGAATTTAATTGATTTGGGGAATTTGGAACGTATAGAAATCATGAAGGGAGGACAATCTACGCTGTATGGTTCAGATGCGATGGCTGGAGTGATTAATTTAATAACTCGGAAGTCGGGTTCATCGCTCAATCTTCAAGCAGGTGGCTTAGGAACCCATGCGGAGGCGTTTCAAATTCAGAAAACAATCAATAGTTTGCGCTTGGGTCTTGCTTTGAAAAACTTTCAAACGCAAGGATTTTCTGCGGCCGCGAATCAGGTGGAGAAAGATGGGATGGGTCAACAAAACATTCGGGTGAATATGGGGAGTACGATTGGTAAACATGCCGACTGGGATTTGTATTACCAAAGTGAGTTTTATCGGGCGAGTTTAGATGGAGGTCCTTTGATGGATGAGCGAGATTATACAGCGAAAGCTTCGAATCATGCCTTTCGTGCTCAATTTCACCGACAATTTGAGAAAGGGGATTTATTTGTTCGTTTGTTTCAAGACATAACACATCGTTTTTTTCGAAATGATTCGACAGACATTCCGGCAAATGCTTGGTCAAATTACAGCGAATCGGCCTATGTAGGTTTGAACCAAGGAGCTGAAAGCTATGTGAAATGGAATCTGCCTGCCGGAATTCAATCGGTGGCCGGTGTTGAGTTTCGGAAGCAGTCGACAAGCCAAAGTGATTTTTCGATCAGTGCCTATGGTCGCTATGATTCTCCTGCATTAGCAGCTTCTTTGGCGAATATTCAGTTGTTGGGAACTTATATGACCTTCGAAAAGCATCGGGCAGATGTTTGGGGTTTGGAGCTAGGTGGCAGGTTAAGTAATCATTCCCTGTATGGAAATAATTTGACCTATCATGTTAATCCACATGTATATGTTTGGCCGAAGGGAAAATTGTTTTCGAATTATTACAGCAGTTTTAAAGCACCATCATTATATCAACTTTATTCGCCTTATGGGAATAAGGATTTGAAAGCGGAGCAAGGCAAAACGTTTGAAGCGGGTTTTGAACAGAATTTTGGGGCGTTTTATGTACGTTTGGTGGGTTTCCAACAAGATGTTCAAGATGGAATTGTATTTCAGTCGATTGCGGTAGAACCTTATGGACGTTATGCCAATGTGTCCAAACAAAACACAAGTGGAATTGAGTTAGAGGCTCGCTATACTTGGAAGGGATTGGCTACGGAATTAGGTTATACCTACATGCAAGGCAAGATGCACAATCAAATTAATGGAAAGGATTCAACCTATTCTGCGTTGATACGTAGACCCACACATCAGCTTTCCTTGCGTGTAAATCAACAATTAACTCAAAAGTGGTCTGTGGGTGCGTATGCTCAGTATGTGGGTGAACGTACCGATTATTATTTCGATGATGCGAGTTATCAAACGCAGCGCGTGATTTTGCCGGGCTATGTTTGGACGGAATTGCAATCGACTTTTGCATTGAATAAGCGCTGGCGGGTACAGGCTCTATTAAAAAATGTATTGAATCAAATACCGACAGAAATATATGGGTATTCGGGGCAGCCTCGAAATGCACAGATAAGTTTATTAGGTACTTTTTAATTGAAAATAGCTCCGGAAGGGGCTATTTTTTTAGGGTTTAAATCGTTCGTAAACGTCTTTTCCTGAGATTGGGTCTTTGCCAAAGAGGTCGATGTAATTTACCGAGGGCATCAAGTGGCTTTCGTCGACGCTGACAAAAACGCGTTTGAGGATTTGCAATTTCCCATTGATGGGGAATAGGGCGATCGGATTTCCCCGCGGGTCGAGTTTTACGACAAATTTGCGTTTACGGTAGGCCAAGAAATAGCCCTCAAAAGCATTGGCTTCGGATTTAATAGGAATTGTGTAAAGGCCGTAGGCTAAAGTGCGTTGGATTGTACTTAGCTCTTCTTTTTGACCTTTTTCGCCGTAGCGAATCCAATAGGTATGAACAGGATCGGTTGTATTGAGTGATTTATTGGTTAGTAAATTAGCATCGTAAATAACCGTATTGGCATTAGAGCTACGCTGTATGTAGAAAAGTCGAATGGGGGAATCGGGGGGTGTAGGGAATCTATCTACTGGATTTGCCCAGGAGGCAAGTCCTATGTACAAAAAAACAATAAGTAGACAGGTGCGATTCATGTAATAAATTGTGGGTAGGTCGGATTAAGTTTCTTGGTCAATACGGTTTCGAAATTAGTGAAATATTTTGGACAATGTGGGCTTTGCTGGGACGAGATATCTGCTACTTTATAGTGATATGTTGTATTTTGGAAAAAAATGCCTACCTTTGCCAAGGAAATTTAAGAAAGAAGAGGGGTTTTTTAATCCCTCTTTTTGTTTTCAAGGTATTGATGGAAGATTTAAAAACGAAGATTAACGGTTGGATTCAGGAGTATATCGGTGATGGTCCTATATTTTTAGTGGATTTGTCGATTAGCAAGGGACTCAAGCGCTCGTTAGTTACGATTCTTGTAGATACCATGGAAGGGATTACCATCGATGCTTGCGCATTGATGAGCCGGAAGTTGGCCCATCACATGGAGGAGAACCTTTGGATTGAAGAAGCCTATAATTTAGAAGTTTCATCGCCAGGATTGGATTTCCCATTAACGCAAGGTTGGCAGTTTGAAAAGAATGCGGGTCGTACGGTGAAAGTGTGGTTGAAGGATGGGGAAACCGTTGTGGGAACTTTGCAGGGTCATACGGCAGATTCGATTCAGGTGTTGGCAGAGAAGACTGTAAAGCATCGTAAAATAGTAGCGAAGGAGCCAACAACGTTTGGTTTGTCAGCGATAGATAAAATAAGAGTACAAGTTTCATTTCAATAAAAAAACGTAAGGATAGCAATGAACAGTGTTGAATTAATTTCGTCATTTTCAGATTTTGCTCGGGAGAAGAACATTGACAAGCCGACGATGATTTCGGTTTTGGAGGAGGTTTTTCGTACGATGATTCGCAAGAAATTCGGTTCCGATGAAAATTTCAATGTCATTATCAACCCCGAAAGTGGTGACTTAGAGATGTGGCGTACGCGCGAAATCGTGGACGATAACTCGGAAGATATTTGGGATTTTGATAAAATACCTTTGGCGGAAGCTAAATTAATTGAGCCCGATTTTGAGATAGGTGAAGAGGTAGCTGAATTGATTAAACTAGAGGATTTCGGTCGTCGTGTGGTTCAAACTGCTCGTCAAACCTTGATTCAACGGATCAAAGATATTGAGAAAGAAGGCTTGCATGACAAGTACAAGGATTTGGTAGGGGAGTTAGTAACTTCGGAAGTATATCAAATTTTAGGTCGTGAGTTAATCTTGTTAGATAATGAAGACAATGAATTAGTATTACCGAAAGGCGAAATGATTCCTAAAGATCGTTTCAAGAAAGGGGAAACGATTCGTGCAGTCATTCATAAAGTTGAGATGTCGAATGGTACACCACGTATCATTTTATCACGTATTTCACCGGTATTCTTGGAGCGTTTATTCGAGCAAGAAATTCCAGAAATCTACGATGGTACGATTTCGATTCGTAAGATTGTGCGTGAACCTGGTGAGCGTGCGAAAGTGGCTGTTGAGTCATTTGACGATCGCATTGATCCCGTAGGAGCTTGTGTGGGGATGAAGGGATCTCGTATTCACGGTATTGTTCGCGAATTGCAGAATGAAAACATTGACGTTATTAATTACACAGATAATTTAGAATTATTGGTGGCACGTACGTTGAGCCCAGCGAAGTTAAATTCGATGGCCATCGACAAAGAGCGTCGTCGTATTTCAGTTTATTTGAATTCTGATCAGGTTTCTATGGCGATTGGTCGTGGAGGTCAAAACATCAAATTGGCAGGTAAATTAGTTGGGTACGAGATTGATGTATTCCGTGATGTACCGAAAGAGGAGATGGATGATGAGGATGTAGAATTGACAGAATTCTCCAATGAGATTGAGGCTTGGATTTTGGATGAGCTTCATAAAATTGGATTGGATACAGCAAAGCAGGTGTTGGCTTTATCTAAAGAAGAATTAGAGCGTAGAACGGAATTAGAAGAGGAAACCATCGAGGAGATCTTAGCTATTTTACGTTCTGAGTTTGAGTAACACATGCGCTGAGTCGAGTAAGATTTTTAAATTGAAAGCATAAGTATTTAGTAATTTATATGGCAGAAGAGAAGACAATGCGATTAAGTCTTGTAGCAAAGCAAATAAACATAGGAACGTCTACGATCCTACAGTTTCTTTCTGCTAAAGGGCATAAAGTCGATAACAACCCGAATGCAAAGCTTAATTTCGAGCAATTGAGTTTGTTAGCAGCAGAATATGGTGCAAACCATTTGTTGGCAACAGATGAGGCTCCTAAAAAGCCTGTTGAGGAGCTTGTCGTGCCAGCTCCCGTGGTTGAGGAGAAGAAACCTGAGCCGGTTGCTGTAATAGAAGTTGCTCCAGAGCCTGTGAAAGAAGCAGCTCCAGCAGCACCTGAGGTGAAGGAAGAAAAGCCGGAACCTGTAGCTGAAAAGCAAATAGGCCTAAAGGTTTTAGGTAAAATCGATTTGGACAAAAAGGGCAATCCAATTCCACCAAAACCAGCACCAAAACCCGAGCCCATTGTGGAGAAAGCTCCAGAACCTGTTGTAGAGGAGAAGCCTGTTGTGGTAACTCCCGTTGCGCCTGTGGAGGCTATTATTACGCCTGAAGCAACGCCAGAGGCTCCTGTCGTGGAAGACATTCAATTGATCGAAGCCAAAGGAGAAACCTTAAAAGGTTTAACCGTATTAGGTAAGATTGAATTACCTGTTGACAATGGCCGCGATAGCCATAACAAACACAAGCGTAAGCGTATTGTCAAAGAGGAGAAAAAGCCCGTTGTAAATGAACAACGGCCAAATAATCCGAATAATGCCAATAATAAAAAGGATTTTGGTAAAAAGCCTGCACCGGGAACTAAGCAAGGAGGGCCTCGTGAGGAGCTATCAGATAAGGATATTCAAGAGCAAATCAAGGCTACGATGGCGCGCTTACAAGGTGCGACCAATAAGCAAAGTTTTGGTGCAGATAAACGTCGTGTAAAACGTCGTGAACGTGCTGATGCTGAAGAGGCACGTCAAATGGCTGAAGATGAAGAAGCAAAAGTATTGAAGGTGACAGAATTCGTTTCTGCGAGTGACTTAGCTTCTTTAATGGATGTTTCGGTGAATGAAGTTATCTCAACTTGTATGAGTTTGGGTATGTTCGTTTCGATCAACCAGCGTTTGGATGCGGAGGCGATTACGATCATTGCGGATGAATTCGGATACGAAGTCAACTTCATTTCAGCAGAAGAGGAAATCGATGCTGTGGAAGAAGAAGTAGAAGATGATCCAGCAGATTTAGTTCCTCGTGCACCGATCGTAACCATCATGGGTCACGTTGACCACGGTAAAACATCCCTTTTGGATTATATCCGTAAGTCAAAAGTAACTGCGGGTGAGGCGGGTGGTATCACCCAGCACATCGGTGCGTATTCGGTAGAAACGGAATCAGGTAAGAAGATTACTTTCTTAGATACACCGGGTCACGAAGCCTTTACGGCGATGCGTGCTCGTGGTGCGAAGGTGACAGATATAGTGATTATCGTGATTGCGGCGGACGACTCGGTCATGCCACAAACGAAGGAGGCGATCAACCACGCAATGGTTGCAGGTGCACCGATCGTCTTTGCATTCTCGAAAGTAGATAAGGATGGTGCTAACACGGACAAGGTACGTGAAGAATTAGCAACCATGAATATGTTGGTGGAAGATTGGGGTGGTAAATACCAGTGCCAAGAAATTTCATCTAAATCAGGTTTAGGTATCAATGACTTGCTTGAAAAAGTATTGTTAGAGGCTGAAATGCTTGAGCTAAAAGCTAATCCTAAGAAGAAAGCTATCGGTTCTGTTATCGAGGCTGAATTGGATAAAGGTCGTGGATATGTTACCACGATGATGGTTCAAGACGGTACCTTGCACGTGGGTGACATGATGTTAGCAGGCGACAACTACGGTCGTGTGAAAGCCATGTTTGATCACCACGGAAATAAGATTAAGAAAGCAGGCCCATCTACGCCAGTACAAGTACTAGGTTTAAATGGTGCTCCACAAGCAGGTGATAAATTAATCTGTTTGGAGAATGAGCGTGAGGCACGTGAGATTGCCAACAAGCGTGAGCAAATCTTGCGTGAGCAATCATTGCGTACTCGTAAGCACATTACCTTGGAGGAAATTGGTCGTCGGAAGGCGATTGGAACCTTCCGAGAATTGAACGTAATTGTGAAAGGTGACGTGGATGGTTCGGTGGAGGCACTTTCGGATTCTCTATTGAAATTATCGACGGAGGAAGTTCAGGTTCGTATTATTCACAAAGGGGTAGGACAAGTTTCTGAGTCGGATGTGGCATTAGCTTCAACTTCAGATGCAGTTATTATTGCCTTCCAAGTACGTCCTTCGCAAAATGCACGTCGTATGGCGGATGCAGAGCAGATTGAGATTCGTAACTATTCGATTATCTACCAAGCGATTGATGAAATCAAGGCGGCGATGGAAGGTATGTTGGCTCCTTCATTTGAAGAAGTTGTTACGGCGAACATCGAAGTTCGTGATGTATTTAAGATTTCAAAAATCGGTACGGTTGCAGGATGTTATGTCTTGGACGGAACGGTGAAACGTGCACATAAGATTCGCGTTATTCGTGACTTCGTTGTGATTCACGACGGTGAGATTTCAGCCTTGAAGCGTTTCAAAGACGATGTGGCTGAGGTTAAGTTTGGCTACGAATGTGGTATGTCGATCAAAGGATTCAACGACCTAGAGGTAGGCGATAACTTAGAGTGCTACGAAATGAAAGAAGTAAAACGTACCTTGAAATAAGAGGAACGTTATGAAACAAAATAGCCGTCCGTCGATTGATGGACGGCTATTTTTATGCAAGAAGATCACGCACGTTGGCTGTTTTGAAAAATACCCCAATTAATGCGGTAAACAGTCCTAATAATAGTGATCCCGCCGTGATGAGTGTTCGTTTTGGGCTCGAACGTTTTAATGGGATTTGGGCGGGTTCTAATACCTTGAATACAGGTGTCTCTTTCTGTAATTTGATTTTAGCCTCCGTTGTTTGATTCGTTAAATTAGAATACACATTAAAAGCTAAATCAACTTCATATTGCAGCTTTTTGCCTTGATCTTTGGCCACATTCAAAAATACATTTCGATTCTGATCTTTGTAGTTGGAAAGAGTGAAAAGGGCTTGGTCATAGCGTTTGCGCGCCTCTGCTTGTCGGTCTATCAAAAAACTTAGTTCTTTCCGTGCCTTTTCGGTACGGTATTGAATGATGTATTTACGTAATTGGGTTAATACGAGATTCGCCAAATTTGCCGACACGACCGGGTCTTCCGTATTTGCGGTGATTTTGATAAGATTATTCTTCTTGTCAACTTCTACGGTGACGGCTTCTCTTAATTCTTTTAATGCGGCTGTTTCTTGTTTCGAAACATTGATTAAGTCCGAACTTAAAACGCCTTGAGGCACACTGATGCTTTCAAGGTCATTGCCTGCCTTACTTTTATCTTTCTTAAAGATTGGAATTGGGGCATTGGAATTATCTTGTTTGAGGTAATCAGCTAATTTTATAAACTTTTTTTGTCTTAAATTGTAGACTTGTGATTGGCTAAGCTCCAATAAAAAAGGAACGCTTTGGACAATTTCTGGGTACATAGCCGGTTGGATAGCATCAGCTCCTGCCATGGCACCAGATAAGTTGATGCCTGCTAATCCTGCCAAAGATGATAAGCCACCTAATCCTCCACTGCTGGAACCACCTAATTTTGAATCGACTTCAGGTAATAATTTTACTTGCGCTTCATATTCACTATCTCGTGTGAGTGAAAAAAGCGCACCAAGTGCTGTAAAGATTAGCGTGACAAGTAAGATGCTCAGTTTGTACTTGACAATGGCATTCCATATTTCAGAAAAATTGATTGAAATTTCATCCGAATGCATTGGCTGGGGGACGTTTTGTTCGTTCATTTCGCTTGGCTGTTTACTTCGGGATGTTATTAATCAATGTGACAATGGCGATCGATACAGAGACTAAGCTGGATGTTAATCCAATTGCCTCTGCTGGAGTAAGTCCTTTCTTGCGATTTTCTGGAAATGCCGGAATGACAATTTCTGAGCCTGGTTCGATTCTTGGGTTTTTCTTAAAAATGAGGAACTTTCGAATCTGATTTGATATGCCGTTCGCATAGGTTACATACATTTTTTTGCGGTTCGCATTGACGGTGTAGCCTCCAGCTTCGGCAATGTATTCATTCAAGGAGAAATCTTCTTTATAGCTAACAGCCAATGGATTTTGTACAGCACCTGTTAGTTTGACAGTTTGCAATAATCTCGGGATTGTTAATTCATCTCCTGCCATCAATTGAAGGTTTTCTTGAGATGCAGGGTTATCCAAGACCTCTTTTAAATTTACGCCCACTGTCATTGTTCCTCGCATTAATTTACCTCCCTCTAAATACCCTTCTGCCCGTAAACCTCCAGCTCGTTTAATTAAATCCGAGATGCGCTGTTGGTTGTTTTCAATGGCATAGGATCCCGGGAAATTGACCATGCCCACAATTTTAACTGAACGTTGTTCTTCGTAATTGGGTGCCCGACGAATCGAAATGATGTCAAAGGGTTGTAGAGCGATTTGATTTCCATCATTGGCAATTTTCAAACTGCCATCAATGGCAAAACTTATGATTTCAATTTTCGCTGATTGGGGGTCAGAATTTCCGTGTGAAATGATTCTGCGTGCCAACTCTAAATTTGCATAACTTGCGGATTCCTTTAAACCTTTGGCTTGTAAGATTAGGTCTGCAACTTTCATGCCCTCTTTATATTCAAATTCACCGGGGGCATTCACTTCTCCCACGATGTTGACATAGCGTTTTTCGCGTAGCTGATTGATTGAGTAGACTTGCAAGATATCTTCCCGTTGAAGGCTTATATCGCTCGATTCACCTCGTAGGATTTTGCCTAAATCGATAGATAGTACCTCGGGGTCAAAATTTTCTTTCCGCCGGGTCAAGGTAGCCCGATTTAAAAAGGCATCTTCTCGCAAGCCTTCGGCTTTTTTAATTAAATCTTTGACAGTATTTAATCCTGCTTCGATTGCATAAGGACCAGGTCTAAAAACAGCTCCTTGAACCTCCACACGATTTTCATAGCGTTCTATAATCGTTCCTACCGTATACACATCTCCATTGTTGGGTAAGAACGTGTCAACCTCTTCCTGACTGATATTAAGTAATTTAATCTCTCGTGAGGTATTTCTGCGTACGTTGATTGTGTAGGTATATGCTTTCTCAGTAAAGCCTCCTGCATAGCGCAATAGGTCTTTGAAGCTTTCCCCTTTGACCATTTCATAGATGTAGGGACGTTTTACCTCGCCCATTAATTCTACCCGGTTTTCATAATCGCCCACACGGATAATGTCTTGGTCATTTAAGTGGATATTGTCTTTTTGGTCTGCGCGTAATAAGAAGTCGTATAAATCGAGTGTACGAATGACTTTATTTCCACGGATCACCCGAATATTTCGGAAAGATCCGTTTCGATTAGGGCCTCCTGCTAAGTACAAGGCGTTAAATACGGTTGCCAAAGATGATACGGTATAGGATCCTGGGAAGTTTACCTCACCCGTTAAAATAACTTTAATACTTCGTACGCCTGCGAGCGTAACTTGTGCTGAAGAGCCACTGCCTGGTTTATTCAAGCCTTGATATAGCTGACGTAATCTGCTGATGATACGTTCCCCTGCTGCATCGATGGATAAGCCATTCACATAAATGGGGCTTAAGTTTAGGATTTTAACCGTGCCCTCGGGGCTTACCGTTACTTTGAAATTGTCTAATACATCTCCAAAAATATGGATGTCTAATTCATCATCGGGGCCTAATTGATAATTCTTAGGTGTCGCAATTCGCATATCCGGCTCAAACGTAAGTTTATCATTTTGAAAAAGACTAGCACCGAAAATCTTTTTGTCGAGGGAATTTGCCAAGCGCTTCTGTATGCTATTGTATTGATTCACCAAACTGTCGTTGTATATATCCAAAGGTTTCGCCAGTAATCTACGTTCTTCTAAATTTAGCGGACTTTCATGCAGTATGGGTTGGTTAACACGTGCTGGGTTGTTAATGACAAAGGTTTTATTACTTCTACTTTCGTTGCTATTAGATACCTCCAGATTTTTTGATTTGTTACTTACTTCAGAGGCAGGCATTTGAATATTTCCCATTCGTTCGCGCATTTTGGCAATATCTGCTGCTGTATATCCTTGTGTCAAGGCAGCTTTTTCGATTTCGCTTTCCGACATACCACTTGCCTGTGCCTTATCCATGAAAAGCTTCACTTCTGAATCAGAAAGGTCGTCAACATTGCGTTTGATCCCTAAATTGAACTGAGCCATACCTACATGCGAAATAAGCAAGCATAGGATGCAGGCGATTCGAGTGAGTGTTGGACTAAGGTTTATTTTAAACTGCATCATGTACTTTCAATATTTCAGTAAAGGTAAAATTTTATGCTTATCCTTTCAAATTAAAACTTCGGACAGGAAAGGTTTCGCTTCCACTTGACAAAGGGTTTTTTCAAGGAAAAATCGAAATCAAATAAATATGCCAAGGACAATTCATGTGCACCTCCCGCTGCTGGCCCTAATGCCGATAGGGTTACATCGTAGGAGTAGCCTATAGAGAAATTGTCTTGTTTGTATCCAAGCAGGGCAACGATTGATTCTCGGTTTGGTAAGCCTATTTTTGATTTAGTAATTGGGATTCCTCGGTACCAGATTCCGATGACCATGGGAGACCAATTGACATAAGCACCCATGTCTAATTGTTGGAAATTTCCTTGTTGCTTATAATGTAAGACGGGACTAATGCTTTTTTCATTATTCCGATCTTCATACGAATCTGCTTCGTAGAAATTCTCTTGCAGGATGATTTTCGTGCCTATTTGCACACTCAATTTCGTTGCCAAAAGTTCCTCTGTGGATGATATTAAGGATTTATTTGGCTGATTTAGGTGGTGTGCGGAGAATCCGAACCAATAATTTCGGGTGTTTAACAATCCTCCTACACTGAGGTCCATATAAGATCGTTGGTTATTTATATTGGATAACAAAGGGTCGCTACTAGTACCCCAACTTCCCGAATTCAGGAAATTATTGATTTGATCCCCCGAAATTAGATTACTCATATCCAGGCCACGATTCACATAGGCTCCTTGCATCCCAAGTGATAGTGTCTGGTCCGGACTCAAATCAATGTGATAGGCATATTGAAGTCCTAAGCTTGTTGTTTTTAAATTGGCAAATTGCTTATCGTTTGTAGCAATAATCCCGATGCCACTGTTAATGCTTCCAATACTTAAATCGGCAGAAAAAGACGTAAATTGATAATTGGCCTCTAAATTAGGCCATTGGTTTCGATAGTTGAAATTGACCTTCGAGGTGCTGTTGATTCCTGCGAAGGCTGGAGATATCAAAAGGGGAGCCGAATAGAATTGCGACAATTGCGGATCTTGTGCTTGTCCCAAGAATGGAAGGCAAACAAAGATTAGGCGAAACACGAAAATGGCTAAGCTTTTTTTCATACCGCTCATTATAGCCCCGCAATTTAGGTCTTCGCTTTACAAAAACCAATAAAATGCGTTAATTTGTACGACCTGACCCAAAACCTATGCTTCGAAGCATTTTCATTTTTTGTATGTTGATCGGGGTGAATTATATCACCGAGGGGCAGCGCATCGTTTACCGAAATAATTGTTTGACCCAATGTGCAAATTGTAGCTCCTCGTCGACGAGCGATATGGCTACCGTATTTGAGCTATCAGAAAATTTACCTAATACAGCCAAGTATTTATGGGATTTTGGCGATAGTGGTTCCCCTTCAAATATGTCTATGGATCGTACAGGTATCCATCAATATTGCAGCCCTGGTTCAAAAACAGTAACGCTAACGGTTCAAACAGGGACTTCTACAAAGAAGTATACACAGGTAGTTCAGATTGGGCAGTTGCCTTATATCTACCTAGGGAAAGATGAAAAAGATACGACGATTACCATTTGTCAGAATCAAAAAGTAACCTTAAAAGCTTTTGGTAAAGTAGCGAAACCTAATTACCCGGTTCAAGTTGCTTGGTTCCCCCATGGAGAAACGACCGATGAAATTGTAGCTGATTCTTCAGGTTGTTACAGCGTTCAAGTGAAGGAACCTATATCGGGTTGTACCGTGGAAGCTAAAATGCAAGTCAAAATTTGTGGCGAACGCGACCCCAATGCGAATATCCAGAAATACGTGGATGCTTGGTATTTTGGGACGAACGCAGGTGTACTCTTCAATGGCTCTCCTGACAATCCACAAGATACAACTGGTAATTTATCGGTGCCTGAAGGAGTAGCTAAAATGACTGATGCGACAAACAGTTTGATTTTTTATACCGATGGGCAGAAGATCTTTGATCGGAATAATAATCCCATATATTTCGAAGCAGATACCACCAAGCGACTAAATGGTGACATTACAAATACACAAGGTGTAACGGTCATTCCCAAAACATCTTGCAAAGGGTGCCAAGCCGAATATTATGTGTTTACTCTATCGAAAAATACCCGAGGTGAAAACCTGCTCTATTACAGTATTGTTGATATGAAGTTAAACAAAGGAAAGGGGGGGATAGCTGTGCTGAATCAATTAGTCAGCCCTGTGCCTGCAACTTCAAGATTATTAGCGTCAGAAGGAGGGCAAGGTTTTTACTGGTTGGTCGTTCAAGATATAAATTCATCGAATACTCGAACATATAAGATCTCCAACCTCGGCATTTCTGCCCCACAAAATAGTCAAGGTGGGACACAAATGACAAGCACCACAGGAAATGGTGCCACCACTAAAGTGTCAGCAGGAGGAACAAAAATGGCGGTTGCCGTTCCGGGTCCACCACGTAATAAAATTGATCTGTATGATTTTGACCCACAAACGGGTAGGCCAACCTTTACAATGAGTATTGATTTAGGTTTAAGCCCCCCAGTTGTTTACGGGATAGAATATTCGCCGAATAAAGATGTTTTGTATGTGAGTTTGAAAGGAGATGGAGTTAACATTCCATCCCAAATATTGCAATTTGACTTAAGCTCTAAAGATTCTGCGAAGGTCGCAACTTCTAAGTCAGAACTGTATTCAAGCTTCGAGAAGATTGGAGCCCTTCAGATGGATCCTATTTTTAATACGGTCATTTTTGTCGCTATCGAAGGAAGCAATACTTTGGCAAAAATCATAAATTCGAATGGCTTGTTAAATTCAAAAGATACGTCGATTGTGAAGGCGACTTTTGTCCGAAATGCCGTGACATTTAAGACCCCTGGGGTGACAAGCCAACTCGGATTGCCGCCTTCTATCCCAAGTCCTCAGGATCCCTCAAGTCCTCCCAGTATTTCAAAACCCATTTGTGAAGGAACTTCGTTTAAATTTACAATCGACCAGAAATTATGTGATCCTTTGAATAACGACCGCATTGATTGGAAAATTTATGAAACAGTATTGAGTCCTTTTCCCAATAAGATTGGCCTCATGGTACCTTTGGATTCGACTAAATTGCTTTACACGTACACGGGAGCAACGCTGAGTTATGATTTTGCGGTTTCTGGTAAATATGTCATCACAGCAGCAATCAGTAATAGTTGTATCAAGAATTTTCTCTTGGATGCCCAAGAGTTTGATATCGTGGTCTTAAAGCCAAGCAAACTAACACCCATTTATAATCGTATTTGCAAAACGGATGCAATTATTGCACCGACCCAACTTCCGGTCAGTTCGAATTTGCACTATCAATGGAGTACAGGGGAGAGTACTCCATTTGTGCGAATTCCGAATCCAGGGGGTAAGGTGACGCTTAATTTGTCTGATAGTTCCACAGGATGTTCAACGAAATTGACGACTGAAGTTAATTTTTTAGATAAGCCTTACTTTATTCCAAAGGTGAATTATTCGATTTGTATGGATGAACCTAAACCCTATACGTTGACATTAAATGGGAAGGCGGATAGTCTAAAATTCGAATGGACTTTTGGGGGTTCTGTGTTGAGCGCACAAAACAAAGTTCGTGTCACGCAAGCCGGAAACTATACGGTCCGCATTACGGATCTGGATAACTGCAGTATCAGTCATACCTTTGAGGTATCTGATAAATGCGAACCTACCTTATTGACGCCCAATGTTTTTACTCCGAATGGCGACGGAAAGAATGATAGCTTTATGCCTCAGCCAAAAAATCCCTTGCGCGCGAAAATTCTAGGCCTACAAATTTTCAATCGCTGGGGAGAGTTGTTATTCACGAGCAAAGGCCCTGAATTTGTGTGGGACGGTAAAGTCAATGGAACGCGTGTGCCACAAGAGTCCTATGTTTGGCAACTCCAATATGAATCTTTGGATTATCCGGAACGTGGTACATTGACAGAAAGAGGGGGTGTATTAGTGATTTATTAATAAGCCCTTACCTCGATTCCCTTCATGAAATTTACGAATGATTTGTTCACTACCTGATTTCCACCCGGGGTAGGGAAATTCCCTGTGAAATACCAATCCCCTAAGTGGTTCGGACAAGCGATATTTAGATTCTCCACGGTTTGGTAAACAATCGATAATTCTGCCTGAAGGTTTTTCGGTTTAACAATCTCTGCAATTTTATCCGAAATTTCTTGGTCGGTAAATGGCGCATAAATCGCTTTCACAAAGTTCTCTTGAGTTGCCGTTCCATTTTCGAGGGCCAACAAACATTTCAAGTTTACTTCATCTAAAATATGCTCTAAGTTTCGCTCTTTTAATAGGGCCAAAGCTGCACGGAATGCGACAAATTCCTTCATTTTGGACATGTCGATGCCATAGCAATCCGGGTAACGAATTTGTGGTGCAGAAGAAACGATAACGATTTTCTTTGGCGATAATTTATCCAAAAGGCTCAGAATACTCTTTTCCAAGGTCGTGCCTCGTACAATCGAATCATCAATTAAAACGACAGAGTCCACGTTCTTCTCGATTACCTCGTAAGTCGTGTCGTATACATGTGAAACCATGTCGTCACGCATGGCATCACTCGCAATGAACGTACGAACTTTAACATCTTTGGAAATCAATTTTTCAACACGCGGTCGGAATGTTAATAATTCTTCCAACTGGTCTTCAAACAGAATCCCTTCCATGATTGCTTGCTTACGTTCTTTGGCTAAATGATCTTCTAAGCCATCAATCATGCCTAGGAAAGCACTTTCAGCGGTGTTTGGAATGTAGGAGAAAACGGTGTGTTTTAAGTCCTGTTGAACCTCATTTAGAATTTGAGGGATCAATAATCGGCCTAATTTTTTCCGCTCCCGGTAGATATCTGGATCTGAGCCACGTGAGAAATATATACGTTCGAATGAGCAGGATTTTTGCTCAATGCGCTCGATAAAAGGAACTTCCTGTACAGAACCGTCCATCGCAATAATCAAGGCATGTCCGGGTGTAATCTCTTGAATTTGGTCGTATGCGCAATTAAACGAGGTTTTGATTGCTTGCTTCTCGGAAGCAACCACAACGACTTCTTCGTCCATGTAGTAATAAGCTGGGCGAATTCCCGCCGGGTCACGTGCTACAAATGAAGCTCCGTATCCAGTCATTCCTACCATGGCATAGCCACCATCAAAATCTTTGCATGAACGCTCTAATACGCGTTTTAAATCGATATTGGCTGCTAAGACATCGGATAATTCTGGATTTTCGTATTGATCTTTAAACTTCCCAAATTGGCGTTGATTTTCTTCATCCAAGAAGTGACCAATTTTTTCCATCACGGTCACCGTATCCACTTTTTCTTTGGGATGCTGACCTAGGGAAACCAATTTGTTGAACAAATCGTCCACATTGGTCATGTTGAAATTGCCTGCCATCACTAAGTTTCTACTGCGCCAGTTGTTTTGGCGAAGCATGGGATGACAGTTTTCAATTTCATTTTGACCATGGGTTCCGTAACGCAAGTGTCCTAACAAAACCTCCCCGGTAAATGCGACATTGTCTTGCCACCACGCTGCATCATGAACAGCATCTATGCCGGTTTCGCGTTTTGCGTCTTTGGCAAGTTTTTGAGCTTTTCTGAATTTCTTGTTGATTTTGCCGAAGATATCTGCCACGGCTTGCGGCTCTACTGACCGGTAACGGCTGATGTAGCGACTTCCCGGTTTTACGTTGATTTTGATGTTAGCCACCCCAGCTCCATCTTGCCCTCGGTTAACTTGTTTTTCCATCATCAGGTATAGCTTATTCAAACCATACATCGGTGTTTTGTACTTGTCCAAGTAGTGCTGAAAAGGTTTTCGCAAACGGATTAAGGCTATTCCGCATTCGTGCTTGATGGATTCAGACATTGGGGGTGTGGGTTTTGGCTAAAAATCAGCCCAAAATTAGCTAAATATTATGAGCTACAAATGTTATTTTTTGTTTTTTTAATTTAGGCTTTCCAAATACTATAAATAAGCGTTGGGAATAGCATACAGGCAATAATTGCACCCGTTAAAACCATGTAAATCCAGTTGTTTTTGAGCGTGTCAACTGGATGAATGGCCGCTCCTTTTTTAAAGTACATGTAGAAAGGAATGCGTAGGTAATAGTAGATTGATATCGCTGTCATCATGACGGCGATAAGCAATAATGCCAAGATGGAATTAGATGTTGATATTTGGTACTTTTCCCATAATTGACTGAAATAGTTGACCTTAGCGATAAATGTTCCTGCAGGAGGCAATCCGATCAATGCGATAAACCCGATGAATAAGTTGATAGCACGTACTGGATAAGCTTGTCCAAAGCCCTCCCAAAGTTGCATGTCATTTGGTTGATAGCTGCTAGGTTTCACTTCGTCCAAGATGAAAAAGACCAAAATCGTACTTAAACTATATACCAAGCTATAGAATATCAGATTGTCGACACCCTGTTCTGCAGGCATCAACCAGGCCATGGCCAAGAATCCGCCATGTGCAATACTGGAATAGGCAACCAATCGTTTGGCATTGTATTGACCCAGTGCACCTAAATTTCCAACGAGTAATGTACCAGCAGCTAATAGCGCAATGACGTCTTGCATGGAAATTGGTACAAAATGGACAAGTCGGATGCCCAACCAAGCTACCGCAATTTTTGGGGCTGTGGAAGTCCAACTCATCCAACTTGCAGGTAAACTTTCCAGCACATCGGGACTCCACGGGTGAAAAGGGACCCATGACATTTTAAATAAAATTCCTGCCCCCACAAGCGCTAAGGCTGTGCCCGCTAAAAATGGATCTGCTGTTGCTAGGCCCCTGCTAAAGGCAGGATCTAAAATTAGCATTGTTCCAGTGAGTCCATAAATCAATGAAAGTCCATACAATAACATGGCTGAAGTTCCCATGCCAAATAGCACGTAAGGCAACGATGCACGGACTCCTTCGTTATCTTTGCGCAATCCTACCAAAAGATAGGTCCCCAAGGACATCAGTTCGATACTCAAGAAAATACTCAGAAAATGAATGCTTAAACTAGTCAGTAGAGAACCCAATAAAATGGAGAAAAAGCCAATTTTTTCCTCAAATGAGAAGGGCTTTTGTTGATATTGGTTGATACTTATGATGACGAAACCGATTGCCAAAATCAAGCAATTAATCGCATTCGCACCTGGATTTACCCAAAGCATCTGAAAGGAAACAAAGCCTTCGGTTCCGTATTTCATCCGTTGGTATGCCAGCACGATACCTATGATGAGCCCCACTTGGGCCAATAAATAGCGCCAAGCGCGTCCGCTTTTTTCTTTTCCTCCTACTAAAAATAGATCTCCAATGATGCTAATAGGAATCCAAGCGGCAATCACTAATTCGGGTAGGATATGCTCATACCCTCGCAAAATGCTTTGCAATTGGTTGGGTAATGCCTGCATAAGTCCGTCTGCAATCATGGATTTACATTTTTTGTTTTAAATAATGGGCCGTCGGGTTGTTATCTTTCAATGCACACATTGCCTCGGGTGTACCTTCGAAGCTTAAATGCCCTCCGTTTTCGCCGCCTTCAGGACCTAGGTCAATGATGTGGTCGGCACATTTTACCACCTCCATATTGTGTTCAATGATGATGACCGTATCGCCTTGCTCCACCAAATCATTCATTGCTTTTAATAATTTTTTGATGTCATGAAAGTGCAATCCGGTGGTAGGTTCATCAAAGATAAACAGCGTTTTCCCTTTATTACCATTCCCTTTACCTAAAAAGCTGGCTAATTTAACTCGTTGGGCCTCTCCACCTGAAAGGGAATTTGACGATTGACCTAATTTGATATAGCCTAATCCCACTTGAAAAAGTGGGTCAATTTTCTCAGCGATCTTAGGGGCTTTTTCTTGGAAATAGGGGATGCTTTCCTCCACCGTCATGTCCAATATGTCTGCAATGTGTTTGTCTTGAAATTTGATGTCCAAGATTTCTTGCTTGAATCGCTGGCCGTTACATGACTCGCAGGTCAATTTAATATCGGCCATGAATTGCATCTCTATGGTGATTTCTCCTTCGCCTTGACACGTTTCACATCTGCCACCTTCCACATTGAATGAAAAATGGGCTGGTTTGTATCCACGGGTTTTGGCCAATGGCAATTCTGAAAACAAGGCGCGAATCGCATCATAAGCCTTGATGTAGGTAATCGGATTGGAACGCGAAGATTTCCCGATGGGCTGTTGGTCCACCATCTCAATGTTCGCAATTTTATTCGTACTGCCGCCTAATTCGCGGAATCGTCCGGTTTCCTCGGTGCCTAATTGCAGGTTTCGGAGTAATGCCGGATATAAGATTTTACGAATCAGGGTGGATTTTCCGGAGCCGGAAACACCCGTCACCGCGGTCATGATGCCCAAGGGAATCTTGACATCAATATTTTTTAAATTATTCTCACTCGCTCCTTTGATTTCAATATGGGCCAATGGCTTTCTACGGAAACTAGGAACTTGTATTGTGTCTTTTCCTTGTAAAAACCGCAAGGTGTGGCTGTCGGTCGTTAGGTCTTGTAGAGCTTCTTCTAAATTTCCTTGAAAACTCAGTTGGCCGCCATGTCTTCCTGCCTCTGGACCGATGTCAATAATCTGATCCGCCGCACGCATGATGTCCTCTTCATGTTCGACGACGATGACCGTGTTTCCCATCGATTTGAGCATTTCCAATACAGAAATGAGTCTTTCTGTATCGCGCGGATGCAAACCGATACTCGGCTCATCCAAGATGTACATGGAACCTACTAAAGCACTGCCTAGGGATGTAGCTAATTTGATGCGTTGGAATTCGCCACCGGATAGGGTAGAAGTTAAACGGTTCAAGGTCAAATAACCCAATCCTACGCGATTCATGTAATCCAATCGATTTTTAATTTCGATGAGGATACGTTTGGCTACGGCCGTGTCGGTTTCACTCAGTATCAATTTGTCAAAGAAATCTTTGACTTTTGAAATGGGCCAAAGCACCATGTCGATGATGGAAGCGCCATCAATCTTGACATAGCCGGCATCCCCGCGTAAGCGGGAACCTTGACATTCTGGGCAATTCGTTTTGCCGCGGTAACGTGAAAGAAGGACGCGGTACTGAATTTTATAGGTTTCTTTTTCGAGGTGATCGAAAAACTGCGTTAAACCGGCAAAGTATTTATTCCCTTTCCAAAGCAATTGCTTCTCTTTTTCTGTTAAATCCTTGTAGGGACGATGAATCGGGAAGTCGAAATGGATCCCATTTCGCAACAAGGGATGTAACCAATCACTCATGCGTTCGCTGCGCCAAGGGGCAATGGCACCTTCATAAACGGATAAATCGTGATCTGGGATGACTAAATCGGGATCTAAGCCTAATACTTTTCCGTAACCTTCGCAGTTCCGACAAGCCCCGTAAGGATTGTTGAACGAGAATAAATTCAGGCTGGGCTCTTCAAAGGCCATGCCATCTAATTCAAATTTATTGGAAAAGCTTTTGCGTTTTTGGTCTTGAATTTCGACCCAACAAACACCATCACCTTCGAAGTATGCAGTTTGAACGGAATCGCCAAGTCGGAAAATGGTCTCCTCTTCGTTGTTGGCAATCAAGCGATCAATTAGTATGGCAATTTCATTTCGTTTTTTTGTTAGCTTTTTTAAGCTTGCCTCATCTTCTATGAGCTCTTCCAAATCCAAAATTTCAGATTCGAATTTCAGTCGGGTATACCCCTTTTGAATGAGTAATTGGCATTCTTCCAAGAGTGATCTTTCCGGGTGATTCAACAAAGGGGCTAAAATCAAGACCTTTTGTTGGTCGTGTGAAACAATCCAATCCACAATATTTGATACGGAATCCTTTTTAACTTCTTGTCCAGAAACGGGAGAAATTGTTTTTCCGATTCGGGCAAAGAGTAATTTGAGGTAGTCGTAAATTTCGGTGGTAGTTCCTACGGTTGAGCGGGGATTTTTGGTATTGACCTTTTGTTCGATCGCGATGGCAGGAGCAACCCCACGAATGTAATCCACGGCTGGTTTTTCCATGCGGCCTAAAAATTGGCGTGCATAGGAATTTAGACTTTCGACGTACATCCGTTGGCCTTCTGCAAAAAGCGTATCGAAGGCAAGTGATGATTTTCCTGAACCTGATAAGCCCGTCACGACGACCAATTTATTTCGAGGAATGGCAACGTCCACATTTTTTAAATTGTGTACGCGGGCACCTTTGATAATGATGTGATTTTTAGGGTCTAGATTTTCGAAATCTTGGGGTGCAGGAGAACTCATATCTCAAAATTATCCTTTAATTTTGACAAACCCAACCCCTAGCTTTGGCAATCCTTGAAGGTTTGCCAAAGCTAAGTTAGCGGGATAGATTTTTTTTACTATCCAACAACATGATTATATGAAATTGATTTACTTATTTTTTGCAATATTATTTACATTGATGAGTTACGAAAGCTTGGCGCAGGATGCTGAGGTGATTGCAGAGGAAGGTGCTCGTGGAGACTTAGACGTAGAACCCGATGTGCGTGATTTAAGCTTTCGAGAGCGATTGCATTTCGGAGGGGGAATCTCGGGATTGAGTTTTGGAAATCCTACGAGTGTTGGTCTTTCGCCCATGGCAGGATATATGGCCACGAATACGACGATTATCGGTGTAGGGATGACTTATCAATATTTTGCGTACCGAGGTTACGCAGCTTCGAATCTACTTGGTGAGCGCATTTTTGTTCGTCAATATGTACCTGGCCTATCCGCTTTATTGGGACAAAGCTATTTGACTGCCCAGGTGGAAAATTTTAGCGATCTAACAAATCCTTCTTATGCATATTCTAATCCGGTATTGGTGGGTATTGGGATAGGATCTAAAATTGGAATCAATTTAAATGTTATGTATGATTTAAATTATTCAGCTTCGAAAGCGTCTCCTTACGGCTCTGCACTCGTTGTTCAAGTAGGTGGATTTTTCTTTTAATTTTTTCAAAACAATTTTGCCTAAAATATTGTCTTAGTAATCAAACAATATCAGCGATTAATTCTTAAATTCGAATTCATTTATTATTCACATGTCAAAAGAACTTTTACCTGAACCTCTCTTAATCGAGGACCCCAATCGTTTCGTATTATTCCCGATAAAACACGATGATATCTGGAGATTTTACAAGCAATCGCAAGCATCGTTTTGGACTGCAGAAGAGATTGATCTTCAACAAGATTTATCGGATTGGAAGAAATTGAATGATGGTGAACGTCATTTCATTTCGCATGTCTTGGCCTTTTTTGCGGCATCCGATGGTATCGTGAATGAAAACTTGGCGAATAATTTCTTGAAGGAGGTTCAATATGCGGAAGCAAAATGTTTCTATGGCTTTCAGGTTATGATGGAGAACATTCACTCGGAAACATATTCCTTGTTGATCGATACATACATTCAAGATCCCAAAGAAAAAGATCGTTTGTTGCGTGCCATTGAGACGATTGATTGTGTGAAGAAAAAAGCAGATTGGGCGTTGAAATGGATTGAAAGTCCCAACTTTGTTGAGCGCTTGATTTCATTTGCAGCGGTAGAAGGTATCTTCTTCTCGGGCTCATTCTGTTCGATTTTTTGGTTGAAGAAGCGCGGCTTAATGCCTGGCTTATCATTCTCGAATGAATTGATCTCCCGTGATGAAGGCTTGCATTGTGATTTTGCTTGTTTATTGTATACGGATCATATCAAAAATAAAATTTCACAAGAACGTATTTATGAGATTATCTTAAATGCGGTCGAGATCGAAAAAGAATTTGTTACGGTTGCATTACCGGTTTCTTTGATTGGTATGAATGCTCAATTGATGTGTCAATACATCGAATTTGTGGCCGATCGTCTATTGGTTGCTTTGGGGTGCAAGAAGCATTACAACGCAACAAATCCGTTCGATTTCATGGAAATGATTTCCTTACAAGGAAAGACTAATTTCTTTGAGAAGCGTGTGGCGGAATATCAAAAATCAGGCGTCATGGCTGATAAGGAATCGATGTCCTTCTCGATGGATGAAGATTTTTAGTCTTTGTGTAACCATGGAAAGCCCAGCAGAAATGTTGGGCTTTTTTTATGGAATGCGCTCAACTAACATGGGCAGCACCAAACCGATAATGATTCCTGAAATGACATAGACCATGTGAATCCGTTTAAAGCGGGTAAAACTCATCAAGGCTGTCGTGAAGAATAGGATAATCGCAAAGACAATTAATTGACCACATTCTAAGCCTAGATTAAAAGCCAATAGGGGAGTGAAAATGGATGATTCTTTTCCCAATAGGCTTTGCAAGTAATTGGAGAATCCTAATCCATGAATGAGACCGAAAAACAAAACCGTGATGTAAGGTAATTTAGAAGAATTTTGCCGAAGAGAATTCTTGAAATTTAAATTCCGAATGGCAGAAATTAAAATCGTGCACGGGATTAGGAATTCGATCCAGGTAGAATTGATAAATATCCACCCTATAGTGGCCAATGCCAATGTTACTGAATGGCCGATGGTAAAGGCGGTTACCAACCCAAGCACATGCTTGATATCAGACCAAGTGAAAATGCAGGTAATCGCCAGGATAAATAATAAATGGTCGACGGCTTGCCAATTTAATATGTGTTGAAAGCCCAAAAGCAAATAAGTCCAGAAATAGGTCATCATGCCAATTTTGTAGGCTAAATGTAGGAATTTTTCAGGATAATTTTGGAGCCTAATTGAGTAGAAATCAAGCTAATGCGTATTTATTGAAAAAAAACTAGCCATGAAATATGCAACATTATGCTTGTTGGCCTTGCTGACATTTCAAATTTTCGCTCAAAATCCCACAGTGAATTCACTGAAAGATGCCGAATTAGGGCGTTTTAAGGTGATGATTGCCAAAGATCGCGCGGGGCTTGAAGCTGTTTTACATAATGACTTAACTTATTTCCATTCGAGTGGGGCCTCGGATAATAAAGAAACCTACATCGCCTCGATTTTTACTGGAAAGTCAAATTATCTATCCATTGAAGCTGCTGAGTTGCTAACTCGTGTTTACGGAAAAACAGGAATAAATACAGGTATTCTTAACATATTGACCATCAATGCCGAAGGTAAAGAAACGCTACTAAAATTACGTTTTACAGATGTATTCGTTTTTGAGTCGGGGAGATGGCAAATGGTCTCTTGGCAATCCACGAAATTAGCCAACTAATTCCGCTACAAAATTTTCGATTTCTGAATAAATCAAGTTAAGCTCATCGTTGCTTATGCAGTAAGGAGCTAGGATGTATAAAGTATTACCGAGGGGTCTCATTAGGATCCCTTTTTTAATAAAATACCGATATGCACGATCCCGTATGGAATGCATGTATCCATTGGATTCCCCTACTGCCAGCTCAAAAGCGATGATTGTTCCTTGGATACGTATCTGTTGAATAACGTAATGACCTTCTTGGGTTAATTGCCAAGTGCGGTGACTCGCCTCAATGCGAGCAATATTTTCCCAAGTTTCCGCTTGCTCCATTAAATCCATGCTGGCCAATGCTGCTGCGCATGCCATCGGATTGGCTGTAAATGAATGGCTATGGAAAAGTGTTTTTTTGCGATCATTCGATAAAAAGGTATCAAATAATTCGTTCGAACAAGTGGTAATTCCCATGGCCATCATACCACCGGTGAGGCCTTTGGAGAAACAAGCAATATCTGGTTTATGGGTTAAGTAGTCCATGGCGAACCATTTTCCCGTCCGACCGAAACCCGTCATGATTTCATCAGCAATACAGAGTATTTTGTTTTCATGAGCAAGCGAGATCAAGGCATCTAAGGTTTCGGGCGCATACATTTTCATGCCGCCAGCCCCTTGAATCAAAGGTTCAAAAATGAATGCGGCATATTCATTCGATTGATTCATTTTCTCGCGCATCGCGGCGATGCAAGCATCCGCGTCACCAGGGCTAGGCAGAAATTCGACTTCAAACAACATGTCCTGAAAAGGGGCATTGAAGGCACTGGGAGATCCTAAACTCATGGCTCCAAATGTATCTCCATGGTAGGCATCTTCGAAGGCAATGATTTTGCGCTTTTGTGTTTGGCCTTGATTATGGAAAAATTGCAAGGCCATTTTGATCCCCACCTCTACGGCCGTGCTACCATTGTCTGAGAAAAAAACCTTATGGAAGTTTTCTGGTAAATGCCCCAATAATCGCTCGGATAATTGAATGGCAGGTTCGTGCGTAAAGCCAGCAAAAATTACCTGTTCTAATTTAAGGGCTTGCTCGTAGATTTTTTGTGCTAAATACGGATGTCCATGGCCATGAATATTCACCCACCAGGACGAAATCGCATCGATGTATTTTTTCCCTTCTCCATCATAAAGATAGACTCCTTTTCCATGCGTGATCGGAATCGAAATGGGTTCGATTTTATGCTGCGTGAAGGGATGCCAAATAACCGCAGCATCTCGTTGGGATAAATTAGCGTTGGAATAATTCAGCATAATGCGCAATAATACTTGGGTTAATTTCTTTTTCTTCGCTGACACGTAACAAAACAGGCAAACCTGTGTGTTTCACGATAAACGCTTCTCCAGACGCATTTGTTTGGCCATTGAAGATAATTCCGGCCATCGGAATGTTGCGAGATTTTAAAATTTCGTAGGTCAGTAGCGTATGATTGATGCTTCCCAAATAGTTTTTACTCACTAAAATAACAGGAAGTTCTAAATGCTGTATTAAGTCCAGGTTCGTTTGTTGGTCATTTAACGGAACCATGATTCCGCCGGCTAACTCGACCACTAAATTTTGTTCAGTCTCTGGTTTATGAAAGGCATTTAGTTCAATGCGAATTCCATCCAATTCTGCTGCGGTATGCGGCGAAAGGGGATTTTGTAGTTCATAAGTTGACGCAAAAACATGCGTCCCCGGAACCCATTGCTGGACCCAATAGGCATCTCCATCATTCAAATTTCCAGCTTGTACGGGTTTCCAATAATCAGCTTGCAGTGCTTTCGTGACGATCGCTGAGCAGACGGTTTTGCCAATCTCTGTACCGATTCCGGCGATGATATATTGCTTAGGCATTGGATTCGAGTATTTGAATGAGTTTTTGCATCTCGGTCCGAGAAGTGGTCGCCGTTAGGGTTATGCGGATGCGTTCCTTTCCTTTCGGAACCGTAGGGTAAACGATGGGTTTTACGGCAAAACCTGCGGCTTGAGCTTTGGTAGCTATCGCACGCACCGCCTCATTGCCTGTGACAAAGAAAGTTTGAATGGCGGTATGACTGTCGCCCCAATGTTCCGAAGTTTGTAATCTTTTAAAGTAAATGATGTTGTCGTATAGCGCTTTTCGTTGGTCATCTGCTTTGGCAACATAGTCCATCGCGGTGTTTAAGCTCAATACATGATGTGGCGTAGGAGCGGTTGAATAGATGAATGGTCGGGCAAAATTAATCAAGTAGGAGCGAAGTGCCTCAGAACCTAGTACGACCGCGCCAGCATTTCCCCAAGCTTTGCCAAAGGTTACTACTCGGGCAAAAACAGAATCTTGAATACCTAATTCTACACACAAACCCGCACCCTTTGGTCCGTATACACCGCCTGCATGGGCTTCGTCGACGATGAGTTCGAAATTATAGGTTGATTTGAGTTCGACCAATTCTTTCAGTGGAGCGATATCGCCATCCATGGAGTAAATCGACTCGACGACCACCCATTTGATGGTTTCTTTGGGATATTGCTCCAATAAATGAATTAAATCCTTTAGGTCATTATGTTTAAAGATGCGTCGTTCCGCCGGTGCCAAACGAAGGCCGTCGATTAAACTCGCATGCAATAATTTATCGCAGAAGATCACATGTTCTTTTTGAGCCAAGGAAGCGATAAGCCCCAAGTTTGCTTCAAATCCTGAACTAAAAAGCAGTGCTGCGGGTGCTTGATGCATTTGTGCACATGATTTTTCAACCGCTTCTATGTAGCTATGATTCCCTGAAATTAAACGCGAACCTGTAGACCCGTTTATCGGAGTTGCTGGTTTTTGCTCAGATTCCCAGGTACTAAATTCATTGGAAATTTGCTTAGCTAATGCTCGGTCTTTCGCGAGTCCCAAGTAATCATTCGAACAGAAGTCGGTCAGTTGATCCACATCCACCAGCGCACGCAACAGCCCCGCGTCTTTTCGTTCGCTTAAGGCATTGATCAGAAGATTGTTAGCTGAATTTGTGTTTGGCATCTTGTGTGTAAAACTACGAAACAAGGGGCAATTCTGTGAGTAATGTGCTGAAAAAATGCGTTAATTGATAATTTGGATGAAAAAGCGGAAATAATGCTTGACAATCCGCGAACTCTGATGTAGTATTGCACAACGTTTCAATGTCGCAAACGTTTCTGTTAACAATTCACCCAATACATTCTCTGTTTGTGCTGTTAATCCTCCGGATTCAGTCTCATGTTTTAAGGGGATTTTTTTGTTACGTTTTGGGAATTGTTCAATCAAAAAAATATCAAATATTTCCCTTTTATGGATAATAAATCCGAATCAACCAACCGTCCTAAGCGTCAACGAATTTCAAAACCATCCGAAGATCAAGCTCCTTTGTTGCCTATGGAAGATGCATCTGCTTCTGAAGTAAAGGAATCGTCAGCTCCCGCAAAACCTGCTAAGAACCTTCGCCCACGGAAAGGAAAGCCTAACCAGTCAGAAGAAGCACCGATCGAAGTAGAAGGAATTATCGAACCAGAAGAAGTGGATACCTCGTTTGTGACGAGTGATGTGCCTTTGGCAGCGGATAAAGTTTCACCTACAGACGCACCGGTAGATTTAAATAGCTTGCCGAAAGAGGATGCGCCGGCCCAACAACCTCAGCATCAACATCGTCAACACCGCAATAATTACAATCAAGTCATCAAAGAATTGGATGGATTAATTGACAATGAAGGGGTGTTGGAAATCATGCAAGAAGGCGGATATGGCTTCATGCGTTCATCGGATTATAACTATTTGGCCTCACCAGATGATATTTATGTGTCCCCTTCTCAAATCAAAATGTTTGGTTTAAAGACAGGAGATACTATTTTAGGGAAGATTCGTCCTCCGAAAGAAGGAGAGAAATATTTCGCTTTATTGAAAGTGGAATCTGTGAATGGAAAGACGACGGATGAGATTCGTGACCGGATTAATTTCGAATATTTAACGCCTTTGTTCCCGGAGGAAAAATTAAACTTGTCTTCGACGCCAGATAATTATTCGACGCGTATTTTGGACTTGTTTGCGCCAATTGGTAAAGGACAGCGTGGTATGATCGTGGCCCAACCGAAAACGGGTAAAACGGTTTTATTAAAAGATATTGCCAATGCGATTTCGCGCAATCACCCTGAGGTTTATTTAATCATTTTATTGATCGATGAGCGTCCTGAGGAGGTAACCGATATGCAACGTTCAGTACGTGCAGAAGTGATTTCATCTACGTTTGATGAGCAAGCCGAGCGTCATGTGAAAGTGGCTAACCTGGTTTTGGAGAAGGCAAAACGTATGGTGGAATGTGGTCATGATGTCGTTATTCTATTAGATTCAATCACGCGTTTAGCGCGCGCATACAATACAGTTGTTCCATCATCAGGTAAGATTTTATCTGGGGGTGTAGATGCCAATGCCCTTCACAAGCCAAAACGTTTCTTCGGAGCGGCGCGTAATGTGGAGAATGGTGGTTCATTGACCATCATCGCAACGGCCTTGATTGAAACCGGTTCGAAAATGGATGAGGTAATCTTTGAGGAATTCAAAGGTACGGGTAACATGGAATTGCAATTAGATCGTAAATTGGCCAACCGCCGTATTTATCCTTCGATTGATGTAACGGCTTCTGGAACGCGTCGCGAGGATCTATTGATGGATCCAGCCGTATTGCAACGTGTTTGGATTTTGCGCAAGCACATGTCGGACATGAACTCGGTAGAGGCCATGGAATTCTTGCAACAGCAAATGAAAGGTACGCGTAATAACGAAGAGTTTTTAGTTTCTATGAATCGCTAATATGTCGATTTTACCCATTGAATTACGTTCATCGGATCGTCAGCCCGTTTGGTTTATCGGGCATGGCAGTCCGATGAACGCGTTAATGGACAATCCATTTACGCAATCTTTGAATCAGTTGGGCGCCTCTATCGCGCCTCCACAGGCTGTATTAGTTGTTTCAGCGCACTGGTTGACCCGCGGTGGAACTTTTGTGCAAGCATCCCCACAACCGGAAACGATTCACGATTTTGGTGGATTCCCACGCGCATTACATCAATACCAATATCCTGCTCCGGGTAGTCCATTCTTTGCTTCTGCATTAGCCGACGAGGTGAAATCGGTGCAGCCGACGACTGAGTGGGGCTTAGATCACGGTGCGTGGACGGTGTTATGTCATTTGTTTCCCCAACATAATATTCCTTGCTTCGAGTTGTCGATCGACTATTCACGGCCATTAGCTTATCATATTTCACTCGCGCGTGAATTACAGTTTTTGCGTGAAAAAGGGGTGCTTATATTGGGTAGTGGCAATATTGTGCACAATTTGCAAGCCAGCATACCTAACCTGAGCTCAGGTCAAGAGAACTTTGGCTACGAATGGGCACATGAATTTGATATGTGGTCGGCGAAATTAATTGACGATAAAAACGTCGAAGGATTACTCGATTACGAACGCGCACCGGGAGGACGTTATTCCGTTCCTACACCCGATCATTACATTCCCTTGTTGTACAGTTTGGCGCTGGCACGTAAAGACGAGCAAGTCTATACGACCTACGAGCAACTCGTTTATGGAGGAATTTCGATGCGTTGTTTCGAGATTCGTTAATAACCTAGGAAGACTTTTTCAATGATATCGCAGGCTTGATCCATTTCGGTTTTCGTAATGGTCAATGGCGGTGCTAACCGGATTTTATTACCGTGCGTTGGTTTTGCCAAAAGCCCTGCCCGCATAAAATCCATGCATATTTCCCATGCGACCGGGCTATCTTCGTCGGTATTGATTTCGATTGCACATAATAAACCTTTGCCTCGTACTTCACGGATTAAAGCCGTTTTGGCCTGTAAAGTTTGTAGGAATTTCATCAATTGTTGGCCGCGTTTTTCCGCGTTCTCAATTAAATCCTCATCTTCCAAAATGTCGATGGCCACATTCGCTACTGCACAAGCTAATGGATTTCCCCCAAAGGTTGATCCATGTTCACCGGGCTTAATTGTTAGCATGATTTCATCGCTGCATAATACGGCAGAAACGGGCATGAAACCGCCCGACAAAGCTTTGCCCAACAAGAGGATATCGGGATGAACGAATTCGTGGTGGCAGGCTAACCAGGCGCCGGTCCGACCAAGACCCGTTTGAATTTCATCGGCGATGAATAAAACCTTATGTTTTTTACACAGGTCGGCGGCTTTTTTCAAGTAACCTGCATCGGGTAAAACAACCCCAGCTTCCCCTTGAATAGGTTCCACCATGTAGGCTGCGATGTTTGGATCTTGTAATTTTTCCGCTAAAGCCTGTAAATTATTGTATGGAATTTTGATAAATCCAGGTGCATAGGGACCAAAGTTGTGATAGCTACTAGGATCCGTTGAGGACGAAATTGCCGCAATGGTCCTACCCCAAAAATTCCCTTCTGCGACGATGATTTGCGCTTGATTCGCTGGAATGCCTTTCACTTCATATGCCCATTTTCGGGCTAATTTGATCGCGGATTCCCCGGCTTCTACGCCCGTATTCATTAACAATGCCTTCTCATAACCGAATTTCTCTGCGAGTTTTTTTTCGGTTAGGCCTAATTGGTCATTATGAAAAGCTCGCGAACTCAAGGTCAGTTTTTGGGCTTGATCCGTGATAGCTTGTATTAAGCGCGGATGACAATGACCTTGATTGACGGCGCTGTAGGCCGACAAAAAGTCAAAGTATTGTTTCCCTTCTACATCCCATACATGTATGCCGAGGCCCTTTTTCAGGACGACGGGAATGGGATGATAATTATGGGCACCGTATTCAGATTCTAGGCGGATGTAATCGGTTGATGTCATTTTTGGTGAATTTCCCAGACTAAGTATGTAGAGCCCCAGACTAAAGTCTGGGGTTATAAAGTATTTGATAACCCAGGCTATAGCCTGGGGGATTAAAATCGCTCATAAATCCCCGCGACCCCTTGGCCACCACCCACGCAGGCAGTTACCATGCCGTATTTCTGGTTGCGGCGTTTCATTTCATCGAATAATTGAATGGATAATTTGGCGCCTGAACATCCCAGCGGATGCCCTAAAGCTATCGCTCCCCCATTCACATTCACGATATTCGGGTCTATGCCCAAGGTCTTAATGACTGCTAAGGATTGAGCTGCAAAAGCCTCATTCAATTCAATTTGTTGGATGTCTTGCAAAGCAAGTCCAGCTTTTTTCAAAGCCAAAGGAATCGCTTCTACTGGACCAATTCCCATCAAACTTGGTTCCACACCCGCAGTGGCATAGGTTACCATGCGGGCGATGGGTTCCAATTTATGTTGTTTGACAAAGGCTTCCGAAACCACTAAGACAAACGCTGCACCATCAGAAGTCTGCGATGCATTTCCGGCGGTCACCGTTCCGCCCATGGCAAACACGGGTTTCAATTTTCCGAGTGCTTCGATGGTTGTATCAGCCCGAGGACCCTCATCTTTGGAAACAGTCCAGGTTCTTGTTTTTTTCTTGCCTGATGCCGCATCGAAATAATTTTCAGATACGTTGATGGGTACGATCGATGCATCAAAATGACCAGCTGCTTGTGCGGCTAGCGCTTTTTGATGTGAGGCGAATGCAAAAGCATCTTGCTCGTCACGTGTGATTTCGTATTTTTTAGCAACCTCCTCGGCGGTTAGACCCATTCCGATATAATAATCAGGATGCTCGGAGGCAATGTTGTAATTCAAAACGGTTTTATGTCCCATCATCGGCAACATACTCATGGATTCTGTTCCCCCTGCTATGATGCAATCCGCGATACCAGCGGCAATTTTGGATGATGCCAAAGCAATGGCCTCTAATCCCGACCCGCAATAGCGGTTGATGATGAATCCGGGTACGCTCTTTGGCAGTGACAATAAGGAAATATACCTTGCCATTTGCATCCCTTGCTCGGCTTCAGGAATTGCGTTACCTACGATTAAATCTTCCACGAGAACCGGGTCCACGGAAGGAACTTGCGCCATTAAATGTTTGATCACCTCTGCTGCCAAATCATCGGGTCGCATGGTTCTAAATCCACCTTTGTTTGCTTTTGCCACCGCGGTGCGGTAACCTGCTATGATATATGCGTTCATGATTAATTTCTTAAAGGTTTACCTCCATTTAATAAGCTACTGATTCGTTCCAACGTTTTGCGTTCGCCCGAAAGCGATAAGAATGCCTCGCGCTCTAAGTCGAGTAAATAGTCTTCTGTGACCATTTGCGGCGTATCTAAATCGCCACCACAAATCGCATAAGCAAGTTTATTTGCGATTAATGCATCGTGTTCGGAGATGTATTTACCCATCAACATGCCTTGAATACCTGCTTTAAACAAGGCCAAACCTTGTTTTCCTTCTACCCAAACATCGCTTCTTTGTTGCTGTTGCACATAGCCTGCATCTGCCAAGGCAATTGCCTCTTTTTTCGCTTCCGAAATGACTTGGCTTCTATTCAACACAATGCGATCTTCCTTGCGTAAATAATTCATTTCCAATGCCTCATGTGCCGAAGTACTCACGCGCGCCGTAGCGATGTTCATGAAGGCTTCTTGCAAACGGTTGAGTTCTATATCGCCTTTTCTTCGGGCATCGCCCATACGCAAGGCCATTTCTTTCGTTCCCCCACCTGCTGGAATTAAACCTACACCTACTTCTACCAAACCCATATACAATTCCGCATGAGCCACAATTTTGTCGGCATGCAAGTTAATCTCCGTTCCTCCACCGAGCGCCAAGGTATGCGGAGCGACGACCACCGGAATAGATGAATATCGCACACGCATCATAGTTTTTTGGAAGATGGCAATCATCTGATTGACTTCATCAAATTCTTGTTGGGCCGCATACATAAACAGCATGCCCAAATTTGCTCCCGCAGAGAAAGCCTCGACTCCTTCATTTCCAATCACCAAACCACGGTAATCTTTTTCAGCAAGATCAATGGCTTTTTGGATACCCTCTAAAACCCCTTGTCCCATCGTATTCATCTTCGAATGGAATTCCAAGTTGATGATACCATCGCCGATATCGATAATGCTCGCATCGTCGTTTTTGTAAACGGTTTTGGTCGGTTTTAGAATTTGTAAATTGATCTGCTTGTTCGATCCTGGAATGGTTTGATAGGACTTGCTATGAATGTCATAGTATTGACGCTCACCGTTTTGTACGCGGTAGAAGCTTGTATTTCCGCCCTGCAGCATTTCCGTTACCCATGCTGCGGGTTGAATGCCTTCTGTAGTCATAAGATCTATTCCAGCTTGCACGCCGATCGCGTCCCAGGTTTCGAAAATACCCATTTCCCAACCGAATCCTGCGCAGATGGCTTGGTCAATTTTGACAAAATCATCCGCGATTTCAGGTACACGCATAGAAGCATAACGGAAGCCATCCAGGATGGTTTTACGGTAAAACTCTCCTGCCAAATCTTTGCCTGCTAGTAATACAGCAAAGCGATCCGCCAATTTATCGATGGCTTTTGTACGCTCCAAGGTCTCAAAGGAAACCTTTTGCGCCGGGCGGTATTCAAATGTTTGTAAGTCTAAACTCAAGATGACTGTTTTGCCGGCCTCTTTTGTTTTCTTGTAAAATCCTTGACCGGTTTTATCTCCCAGCCATTTATTCTCCAAAAGCCTTTGTATCATGTTGGGTAATTCGAACACAGACAAACTTTCATCATGTGTTAATGCTGCCTTTAAATTATTGGCTACATGTACGGTCGTATCTAAACCCACGACATCCGATAAACGGAAGGTTCCGGATTTCGGTCGGCCTACGACTTTCGAGGTCAACTTATCCACTTGCTCAACTGTCAATCCCAAATCTTCCACGACTTTCATCGTTTGCATCATCGAATAAACACCAATGCGGTTTGCAATGAACGCCGGCGTGTCTTTGCACAATACGGTCGTTTTGCCCAGTTGGGTTTCGCCGTATTGCATTAGGAATTTAATGATGTTAGGGTCGGTTTTGGCGGTTGGGATAATCTCCAACAACCGCAAATACCTAGGCGGATTGAAAAAGTGCGTGCCGCAGAAATGGTTTTGGAAATCTTCTGTACGTCCTTCGGCCATCAAGTGAATAGGAATTCCTGATGTGTTCGAAGTAATTAGGGTGCCGGGTTTGCGGAATTGCTCGACGCGGTCGTACAACGATTTTTTAATCGCTAAATTTTCCACGACGACCTCCATGATCCAGTCGGCCTGCGCAATCTCCGGTAGGTTATCATCGAAGTTGCCCAGTTTGATGTTTTTGGCAAAGCTGCTGCTGTAAAGCGATGCGGGCTTTGCCTGTATAGTTTGTTGAAATGCCGTATTAACGATCCGGTTTTTCACGGATGGGTGATTCAGGCTAAGGCCTTTGGCTTGTTCCTCTGCATTCAGTTCTTTGGGAGAAATGTCCAAAAGCAATACCTGAACGCCAATGTTTGCGAAATGACAGGCGATGCGAGAGCCCATAATTCCAGAGCCAAGGATGGCTACGCGTTTAATGGAACGATTCATGTTAAAAAGATTGAGATGTTTTTTGGGTGACGCTGACAGGGTCGTTGACCCTGTCAGCGTCTACCGCAGTAAATATACCGAAAAAACAAAATGTTATGCAAGCATACAATATAAATTATCAGTAAAAATCCCCCTGGGGTTCGCCAGGGGGATTAAAATAATCAAGAACTTGATTTTTTCTATACGTAACTCGACATTGGTTCGCATGCGCAAACCAAGTTTCGGTCACCAAACGCCGAATCAATACGCGAAACTGCTGGCCAGAATTTATTGGCTTTTACATACGGAAGTGGGAAAACTGCCTCCTCACGTGTGTAGGCCTTGTCCCAGTCGGCAACCATCACCCGTGTCTGTGTGTGTGGTGCGTTCTTCAATAAGTTGTTCGTTTTCTCCACGCGGCCTTCTTCGATCGCGCGAATCTCAGCACGAATACTCAACAAAGCATCGCAGAAACGATCCAATTCTTCTTTGTTTTCTGATTCAGTAGGCTCGATCATCAAGGTTCCAGCTACCGGGAACGATAGGGTAGGTGCGTGGAAACCGTAGTCCATCAAGCGTTTCGCGATATCCTCTGCTTCTACGGCAGCGGAGATTTTGAACGGCCGACAATCTACAATCATTTCATGCGCACAACGACCTTGTGAACCGGTGTACAAGATTGGGAATTCTTTTTCCAAACGCGCTTTGATGTAATTCGCATTCAAGATGGCTGTTTTGGTAGCCATCGTTAAGCCTTCTCCGCCCATCATCGCGATGTATGCGTAAGAGATAGCTAAGATCGAAGCTGAGCCAACTGGTGCAGCTGAAACGGCTCCGTGTGCCGGTGCATCAACCGAATCCGTTATCACGTGACCCGGTAAGAAAGGGACTAATTGTGGTGCTACACCGATCGGTCCCATGCCTGGGCCACCGCCTCCGTGTGGAATACAGAAGGTCTTATGCAGGTTCAAGTGACATACGTCGGCGCCAATGCGTGCCGGCGAAGTTAATCCTACTTGCGCATTCATATTGGCTCCATCCATGTAAACTTGTCCACCAAATTCATGAATCATCGCACAGATATCGATGATACTCTCCTCAAACACGCCGTGTGTACTTGGATAGGTCACCATTAAACATGCCAAATTATCTTTATGCTCTTCGGCTTTGGCTCGTAATGCTTCCACATCGATATTTCCATTTTCATCACATGGGGTAACAATCACCTTCATACCAGCCATAACAGCGGATGCAGGGTTTGTACCATGCGCAGATGAAGGGATTAAGGCAATGTTACGATGTGAATTTCCACGCGAGGCATGGTAAGCACGAATCACCATCAAACCCGCATATTCGCCTTGAGCTCCCGAATTCGGTTGCATCGACATCGCCGCAAAGCCTGTGATTTCACACAACCAAGCACTTAATTCCGTAATCATTTGTTGGTACCCACGTGTCTGGAACGCCGGCGCAAATGGGTGCATTTTGCCCATTTCTGGCCAAGTCACCGGAATCATTTCCGTTGTTGCATTCAATTTCATCGTACATGATCCCAATGAAATCATCGAGTGAACCATAGATAAATCTTTGGATTCCAACGACTTTAAATAACGCAACATGCCATGCTCCGAATGGTAGCGATTGAACACGTCATGTGCCATGAAGTTCGATGTACGTGTCAAAGAGCTAGGAAGATTCCAAGCAACGGTCAACTCATCTCCTAAGATGCGCTGGCCTTGAGCTCTTTGAAAAAATGCCAAAATCTCAATCACATCGTCTTCCGAAGTTGTCTCATCTAAAGCGATGCTTAATTTCGTTGCATCGTTTTTGTAGTATCTAAAATTGCGCTCCGACTCTTCCGCATATTCGCGAATTTCTTCCGTTTGAGAACCCGTAAGAACCGTTAAGGTGTCAAAGTGTTGTGTGTTTTCTAAGCTATAACCCAGTTTTTTCAAACCAGCGGCCAATAATTCTGTGAGTCCGTACACGCGTGAGGCGATTTTTTTCAAGCCTTCGGGTCCGTGGTAGATCGCATATGCCGCAGCCATGATCGATAACAATACTTGTGCCGTACAGATGTTGGACGTTGCTTTTTCTCGACGAATATGTTGCTCGCGTGTTTGAAGCGCCATACGTAAAGCACGGTTTCCTTCAGCATCAACCGATACCCCGATGATACGACCGGGGATGCTACGCTTGTATTTTTCTTTCGTTGCAAAGAAAGCTGCGTGTGGTCCACCGAATCCCATCGGTACACCAAAACGTTGCGAACTTCCTACCACGACATCCGCACCCCATTCACCTGGAGGCGTTAACAACGTCAAGGCTAATAAATCAGCCGCCACAACGATTTGTAGGTTTTGTTCTTTGGCTGCGCCAACAAATGCTGCGTAATCAAATATTTCACCGTTTGCTGCCGGATATTGTAAGACGATTCCGTAATATTTCGGATCTGTTAAGTCGATTTTGGTATGATCACCTACTTCGATTTCGATACCGATCGGCTCTGCGCGCGTCATCAATAGATCGATGGTTTGTGGCAAGCAAAGGGAAGAAACGAAAAGTGTTTCTGCGTTTGCACGCTCTGCAGGACGTTGGCCATATAACATCGTCATGGCTTCAGCCGCTGCCGTTCCCTCATCTAAAAGGGACGCGTTCGCTAATTCCATGCCTGTAAGGTCGATGATCATCGTTTGGTAGTTCAATAACATTTCCAAACGACCTTGCGCGATTTCAGCTTGGTAAGGCGTGTAGGCCGTGTACCAAGATGGATTTTCCAAAATATTACGTAAAATCACATTCGGTGTGAACGTATCAAAATACCCTAAACCGATATGGCTTTTGAAGATTTTGTTTTGACCCATTACTTGTTTGAAATCACGCAGGAATTCAAATTCCGTTTTCGGTGCAGGTAGGCGAAGGCCTTGTGCCAAACGAATTTTTTCAGGTACAGTTTGATTGATGAGTGTATTTAAATCAGCTACGCCGATTTCCTTCAACATGGCGGATACGTCGGCAGGTTCAACATTGTTATGACGCAATGAAAAATCTTCCCGGTATTTGAAATTTGGGGTCATAAAATTCGTGTGAATTTGGATTGAAAAATCGCCACAAAAGTAAGCTTTTTTTAGCGATTTATTTTTGATTCCTTAACTTCGCTTTCTTTAAATTTGTTTTACTTCATGAAAAAATCAACAATCTATGTTTTAGCACTGGTTTTACTTGCTAAAATTATTCCTTTTGGAGCTTTGGCTCAATCAAATCCCGTCCCGTATGCCTATACGATTAAGGCGGAGGATTTGAAAAAACACCTCACTTTTATTGCTTCTGATAGCTTGAAAGGTCGAAACACCGGTTCTGTGGAGCAGAAAGTGGCAGCAAATTACATCGCGGACCATTTTAAGAAATCGGGCTTAGCACCTGTGCATGGTTCCTATTTTCAAAAAGTAGATTTAGTGAATCGTTCTTGGACGAAAGTTGCCTTGTCGATCAAAGGGAAATCCTATGATTATTTAGGCCAATTTATGGCGAATGCTTTGGCACCCGTTGTTGCTAATTCAAAATTGCCTGTGGTGTTTGCGGGATACGGGGTCCAACAAGCTGGATTTGCAGATTACGACAAATTAGCTGCGAAAGGAAAATATGTATTGGCGTTCGAAGGAGAGGCCAAAGATGCGCAAGGAAATTACGTGTTATCAGGTACCAAGGATCCTTCGGTTTTTGGAAAAGGTGATGGCTGGAAAGAGAAATTAAAGCGTTCGCAGGCCTTGGGCGCGAAGGGCTTGATTTTGATTTCAGATAAGTCGGAGAAAGATTTTGGAAATCAATTACGCCAGCGCCAAGTAATGATGCAGCGTTTTGGAAATGAACGTATGGTTTTTGCTGATGTTGCGGCTTCTCCGAATGAAGCACCTGTTTTATTGATTTCATCTGCGATGGCGGCTGAAATTTTAGGTACGACCGAAGCTGATTTGTTGGCCTATAAAGCTTCCGTTGCTGCTGAAAAAAAATCAGTACCGGCTAAATTTAAAGCATCGCCAATTAGTTTGACGATCGAACGTACGGAGAAACCTGTCGATACGTATAATGTTGTGGGTTATTTGGAAGGGACAGACAAGAAAGATGAAGTTGTGATTTTGACTGCGCATTATGATCACATTGGTATTTCGTTTGATGGAAAGATTAATAACGGAGCGAATGATGATGGTTCGGGTACGGTAACGGTGATGGAATTAGCGGAGGCGTTTGGTAAGGCTGCCGCAGAAGGAAAAAGACCTCGTCGGAGTATTTTGTTTATGACGGTAACTGGCGAAGAAAAAGGCCTCTTGGGCTCTGAGTGGTATTCAAACCATCCCTTGTTTCCTTTGGCGAATACCGTTTGTGATATCAATACCGACATGACGGGTCGCTATGATGAGGAGCACATGGGCAAGCCGGATTATATATATGAGATTGGTTCCGACAAATTATCTTCTTCATTGCGCGAGGTGTTGGTGGAGCAAAACAAGAAGCATGTGGGATTAGAATTGGATTTCCGATTCAACGATCCAAATGATCCGAACCGTTTCTACTACCGTTCTGACCACTATAATTTTGCCAAACACGGTATTCCCGTAGCATTCTTCTTCAATGGTGTGCATGAAGATTATCACCAACCGGGCGATGATGTGGAGAAGATCGAATTTGACCAAGTACAGAAAGTGGGCCGTTTAGTATTTTACATGGCTTGGGAGATTTCGAATCGTGAGGAAAGATTGAAAGTGGACTCGAATAAACCCTAAGATTTTTTCTTTGGCAAAGCTTTAAGCATTGCCAAAGTTTTAGGCCCTAGGCGATGCTTGGGAATCCCCAGACTAAAGTCTGGGGTTATAAATAACCCTAGGCTGAAGCCTAGGGAACAGCCGCAGGCTGAGAGGTGCGATCCTAAATCCCCAGACTAAAGTCTGGGGTTAAAATCTTTTAGGTTTGCCAAAGGAGCTACACCAGCCCCTGAATCTTCTCCTCAAAAAACTGTTGATTCACCTTCGACTGCTGGATGAACTCGTTATCATTCAAATCCCCAATCACCGCTTCAAGTTCTTGGGCATTACCGAACATCGCTAAACGGAATGGGTCTTGGTAATCTTTGGCACGGGATTTTTCGATGCCCTCGGTCAAGAAACGTGAGGTTTCAACGGCCTTGTTTAGCCAAGCTGGAATGTTTTCGATGGCGTTTGGATTTACTTTTAATAAGCCATTCAATGCATTTTCAAATTTTTGGTCTGGATATAATACAGCCTGTTTTTCGTAGAACTCGTGTACCTCCGACCAGGCCTTGATGCTGCCTGATTTTATCTTATTTTTCAAGTCGGCAACTGCACCCGAAGGAATCAATTGGCCTCCCAGATTATCCCAAGTTTGAATGGCTGTGGCATTAGCTAAGGTTTTGTTCAAAAGTTCAATCGGCTTTTGCGTAGGATTTCGTTGGCACGTCGCTACCCATTCTTTGGCAGCATGGTATTGCAATAAATCCCCAAAAATCTGATATGCGCGGTGAATTTTAGCTACACGCGTTTTGCGTTTCGAGTTCTCGATTCCGGTTGCCCAAACGGCTAAATTGTTTTGTGCATTCGCTGGGTTTTCCAACCATGCCTTCCCGGCTTGGCTGTCTTTTTCAAGCGCATCGCCGACCCACTGGCAGAATAATTCGCGAGCCTTCAACATTTCGCTGACGGTATCCGGTGCCAAATAATCGAATTCCAACAACATGTTTTTCTCTACACGTTGGTCACGTGCCGCAAATTTCCATGCATTTCGTGCGATGGCATACATGTTGTATTGGAACCAATAACCAGCTATAATCAATAATCCACCAGATTCGTCATCGTTTCCTAATAGGGAAAAGGGAATGGGATTATGAATTTCGGCCGGATAATTTCCCTTGGAGATCAAATTGAAGGCCGCAAACTTCGAATTATGTTTGAGTGCCACAGATAGACCTGGCCAAAATCCTCTTCCTGCTTGTAACTCGCCATCGGCACCACGGGAATTATGATTCGATCCGAGCGTCGCACCGGCAGCCATATTACTTTGGCCTTGTATCATCGCCGCACACAAAAAGGAATTGTTGTGATGTTGTTCGTGCGCCGGAAAAATCAGGGCATTCAAAACTTCGCAACATGAAATGGTCGAATTACTACCCAAAAAGGAGTTGATCAAACGCGCTCCATATTTCAATTGACTATGCGCTGCCAAAATAAAACGAACGGCTTTGACGCCATAAAATATCCGACAGCCCTCATGGATAATTCCATTCACGATTTCACAACCCTCGCCTATTTGTGTAGAGGCATGCGGATAGGAAATGATAGTCAGGTTTTTCAATTTGTTCGCACCCTTGATGTAGGTGTCCGAACCCATGTTGACATCTTTAATGATGCCTGTATTTTTAATAACGGTACGATCCCCGATTTGGCCATAATAGCCGCGGTGTGTCGAAAATTCTTGTTGGGTCAGGTTAAAATATCCTTGTTGCAGTGATTTATCATCGCGATCCTGCGTCCATAGATAAGCATCTGCCGGTCGCATGCCGATGAACGGAATGACCTTCCGGCCGCCATTTTCGTTTCCTAATTCTAACCAAATTCGAATGCGTTCTGCTTCACCATCTTTCACGATTCCATTCCCAAATTTGGCTGTCGGGGTGGTAGCTAATTCATTGACTTGCAGGATCATGACCTCATTCCCGATTTGAAAATGGGAGAGGAGATTGACACGGTCAATAGCTACATTGTCCCCAAAATCACTCGAAATAATGGTCGAGTTGTATAATCCTACGGGCATGCGTAGGTTTTTGAATTCGAGGTAGCAAGATTCCAAGATTCCGATGCGGATCAATCCAAAAAAGCGACAATTTTTGACGAGGTAAGGGTTGAATCCGTCTTTGACCCAGATATCTTTCCAGTTTTCTGCTTCATTAAGATTCGCCTCCATGATGCTGATTTCGCGCGAGGTCAGTTGGCGATAGTCAGCTGTTTGTATCGTTGAATTGCGGTATAGGTATTCATTCGTACCCGCCTGTAGGAATTCGGAAGTGACAAAGCCATAGCCTAAATCTGCAAGGGGTTTCTTATCGATTCGATTCATTTCTCGTAAAATTCAATGGGTAGATCATCGGGATCTGCTATAAAAGTAAAGCGTTTTCCCGTAAATTCATCGATTCGGATGGGTTCGGATGCAATATTTTGCCGATTTAATTCCCCGACCATCGCGTCTAAATCGTTGACTGAAAATGCCAAATGGCGAAGTCCCACGGCTTCGGGTCGAGATGTTCTAGTAGGTGGATTCGGAAACGAAAAGAGTTCGATCTGATATAAACCATTGACCTCCAAGTCTAATTTATAGGAGTCGCGTGCTTCGCGATAAACTTCGCGGATGATTTTGAAGCCTAGCTTTTCTGTGTAGAAATGTTTGGAAACTTCGTAGTTAGAGCAAATAATTGCGATGTGGTGTATGCCTGATATCATGTTTTTTTCTCCCTTAGCTTTGCCAATCCTCCAAGGTTTGGCAAAGCTAGGGTTGTGGGAGTGGATATGCAAGCGGTAATTGAGCAGAGGAAAGAAATTATCAGAACTCTGATAACCCCAGGCATTAGCCTGGGGAATAGCCGAAAGCTGAAGGCGTATATCCTAAACCGCAGGTTAAAACCTGGGGCTATAAATATGCCAAACACCTAACGTCCAATAGCTACCGCGATTTTAGAATCAGCCGTGCCGTAATACATGAACCATTTGCCTTTGAAATGCACAAGGCCTTCCACAAAACAAACATCGTTGACTTCCCCCACGCGTTCATAATCTTTGTCGGGCCAAATAAAAGCCTCTTTACTCCGGTTGATCAGTCGGTAGGGCTTATTCGCATCAAAAAGTGCTTGTCCTGCTGAGTAGGTAAATTTAGGGAATTTAGGGTCATTAAAATTCGCAGCATTGCTACTGTTATAGATTAATAGAATTCCTTCCGGACGGATGAGTGCGTATGGACCTGGTTCGACGAGTCGGGAATCGAAGTAGCCGCTTCGAGGCTGCAATACAGAAATTTTGACTTGATTTTCTGCATTTTCGCAGACCTCCCAATGCCGTAAATCGCTGGATTTGGCCATGAACAAATCGGTGTCGCCAAAATACATCCAATAATAACCATCGATTTTTTGGGCGATGACCCGACTGTTTGTTTCTTTTCCCACAATGGCACCTGATTTGGACCACATATTAATGTATTTGGGACTTGCGAGCATAGGTCCTAATTTTTTCCAATGTTGCAAGTCTTTCGAAATTGCAGAACAAAGTCGGGCAGTTTTCCCATCATAGGACGTGTAGGTGAGTAAAAATTGGCCATCTTCTGTCTCAATAACTCGGGGATCTTCAATGCCACCGGGCCATTCGTAAGCCTTAAATGCATCCTCCGCAGGTGCCAAAATAGGTTTTGCTTGTTTGATAAAGTGAATTCCGTCATCTGAAATCGCCATCCCAATGCGCGAGGTACCCAAGGAATCTTGGGCGCGATAGAGTAAATGGATTTTGCCTTGGTAGACTAAAGCGGTAGGGTTTAGCACATTTTTATTTTCCCAACCTACTATTTTCTTTTGTATCGGGCAGTAGAAGGTCGCCCGTACATCTGGTTTCATGATGGGATTTTCTGTGTCGACCTTTTTGAATCCGCTTAATTCCCAGTTCGTGTTTTGTGCGAAACTGATGATAGGGAAAAGCAGAAATAGGATAATTTTTTTCATATTGAAGGTCTTAGCTTTGGCAATCCTTTGAGGTTTGCCAAAGCTAGCGCGGTGGGGGCAAAATTGCAAGGGTTTCAAGGGAGGAGAGAAAAATTATCAGAAATCTGATAACCCTAGGCTTTAGCTAGGGAACAGCCGAAGGCTGGTGGCGTATATCCTAAAACCCTAGGTTAAAACCTGTAGAGCCCCAGACTAAAGTCTGGGGTTATAAATTATTGTTATTTCGCCACCAAGGCATATGAATGCCGGATCATTTCCTCGCATTGGGCCCGACTAAGTCCCTCGCCCATCACAATCGTGTTCCAATGTTTTTTGTTCATGTGATAGCCAGGTAATACAGCATGCGGGAATTCTTCTCGAAGCTGTATGGCACGTTCCGGGTCACATTTGACGTTAAATCGTATAGGCGATTCTTCGATACCTACGAGCAGAAACATTTTGCCATGTACTTTATAAACAATGTGATCAGGACCAAAGGGTTGCGTTTCTTCCACAAATGGCATGGCCATACAAAAATCGCAAATCTCATCTACGTACATCGGAATGAGTTTAAGGGATGATTTTAATGATAATATCTATTGGCATGAATTCCTCTGGTTAAGGGATATAAACATGTAGATTGCATAATTCCAGATTTCCACCTCGGGAATTGAAGCGTTCCGCTTCTCAACCTTTGGCAAAGCGAGAAGCTTTGCCAAAGAAATACTTAGTTTAATTTGGCTGCAATCCAGCGCAAATATTTGTTCAGATTCAAATGGTTATTGATGTGATACAATTGATTTCGGGTACGCATCAATTTCGTTTGTAAACCATTCCATGAATTTTTGACTGCTTCTCCAGTTCGAATATTTGTCAAGAAACGACGAATATATAGTTCATTCGTAACCATGTTCGAAAGCATGGGCGTGTAATAAACACAATCCTTGAAATAGTAGTGCGTTACTTGTGAGAACCGCGTTGAATTAGGGTCATTTACCTCACTTCCTCCGTGAATAATATTGGAAGACCAAATCAAAGCATCTCCTTTTTTGGCCAAAAATTTAGTCTTTTGGAAGGGAGAAGCGTCCATTAAATTCTCCATGAACGTTTCATATTCCGGGTAATTATCGTAGGTCGTATCTTCGACGGTATTTTTGAAATGACTAAAATTGTATTCGGGCGTGCGATGTGAGCCTGGGTAATAAAATAAGGGTCCATTATCTTCTGTAATGTCTTCTAATGCCACCCAAACCCCACACATATAGCGTGCCGGCAAGGAACTAAAATGCATCGTATCCGAATGCGCTTTTTGTTGTGAACCTACTTTAAAGTTTAAGGTTTGGAAAGGAATCACCTCACGGTCATAAAGCATTTCCAAGGTTTTGATAATTTCCGGATGCGCCGCCATTTGTTGAACGGGAGTTGAATATTGCCAAAGATCTTGAATTCGAATATCATTGCGAAACGATTCGATAGGATAGTCCGGGTTAAACCCTTTTTCCTTCATGTCGTGAATGATTTGATCAATCAATTCCTCACTGAAAACATTTTTTACAACAACATATCCTTTTTCATGATACTCCGTTGCTAAGGCAGCATCTGCGGCACTTAATTTTTTGGATTGAAGTATTTGCTGGAAGAATGGGCTTTCTACCCAGGGTAAATTCATTGATTGCATAGCATTGCTAGTTTGGACCAAACAAGCAACAAGTTAATAAAAGCTAGACGAATTGTCCAATTTAATTCACGTTGTATTTATTAAAATACACATCAATGCTCCCCTTTTTGGATTTTCCTTCCGTTTCCACTGGGCGATTTGTCCGGTTAATATCCGTCGCTAAACCTTTGGGAATTTTAAACTTATTGACATCCATCACAAATTTCATGTGCGACGGAAGTCCCCAAGTTTTTTCCTGATTGTAATCAAATTCACAGGTGATGGTTCCGTTGCTCCGACTGGTTATCTGTGATTTCATGACGAGTAATTCACCTGCATCAACCCATATTTTTGCTAGTATAATGTTTGAGTCATTCTGATTCGGCAGCAGGGTGATTATTTCCAGGTTGTTTTCCGTTCCGGAAGCGATGGGAGTGAAATCATTAGGCCTACTAAATAAAATGGGTAGCTCGGAAAATCCGTTTTTGGGAAGAATGGAAATACCTGCCGATTTCACTTGGAACGTGTTTGGGTAGCCAAAATGGATGTTGGCCTTCACCGGTAAAATTCGAATTAAGGGTATAGTAGGTTTAATGGTGGCAACGACGTCATAGCTTTTGACTTGGTTGAATTTTTGAACCAACCGTTTAAACGTGATTTCAGGTTTTTGGGCGTTCAGCGTAAAAGAAAAAAGGAGTAAGAGTGCGTACTTCATTAGACGGTGATATCTTTTCGGTTAAAAGCAAATAGGGCAATAGACACAAATAAGACATGGTGTAATGTCAAAATAATCAAGGAATTTCGAATGGAATCCCAAGGTAAAGGGTCCTCAAAAAAGGAACGCCAAGAAGCCATGTGTGTCGTAAATAAGTAGGGTCGTATCGGATCAAAAACCGGAACGTCTAGTGTACCAATAATCGTGAATAGAAGAATAATTGCCATCGTTGATACAATCGGACCAATCGAATTATCGGAGAAACAGGATAAACAAATTGAAAGATTACTAATCGTTAATAAGGCGAAAAAGGCCACACAAAATGCGCCCGCATAGCGCCACAGGACATCATTTTCCTGCAAAATAACGAGCCCATCCGAATTCAGTACCATTAAATCTCCCGGGCCAAAAAGCCAGCGACCTACGACAACAGCGAGAACGCCAAGCCAAATGACGATCAATAAGGTATAGATTCCTCCAGCTAAGAATTTGGAACCCAATAATTGCCTGCGCGATATGGGTTTCGTTGCCAACATACGTAACGTGCCCATCGCGGCTTCTCCGGAAATCAAGTCACCTGTGACGAGAGCGACAAGTAAAGGGATATGCACGATCAACATTTGTAAAATAATAAAAGCAACTAAATTTCCATTGAGTACTTCTCCCTCAAAGCGCAAGGTTTGTTCGAATGAAGCCGTGACGAATGATATCATGGACATTCCATCCGCTTTCAGGGCGAATAGAATAATGCCTACTAGGCCGGTGATGGCAGCTAGCCCCAAATAGCTGCGTGGTTTTAGCGCTATTTTGATTAGTTCGTTGAATGTGCTGTAAAGAAATATCATGAGGCGAGTAAATTAATGAAGTAGTCTTCTAATTTGCGTTTTGCCTCAATGGCAAAAATCGGAATTCCCGCATGAACGAGTTGGGCGTTTAGTTGAGGAATATTCTCCTTCGAAATGTTCATCTCAACGGAATTGTCATTGATCTGATGGGCAGTGCCATGGTTTTGTAAAAAAGCCAGTAATGCCACCATGGAATCTGAAGAGGTTTGCAAGCGAATGATTTGTTCCTCCTCGTTTAGCAAGGCATGTACTTCCCCTTCAACGATGCTTTTCCCTTTGTGAATGATGACCATCCGATTGCAAATCAATTCTACTTCGCTCAGATTGTGGGAGGACAAAATGATCGTTTTTTTCTGCTCATTTTTCAGGCGCAAAATTAAATTTCGCATTTCGATAATTCCCTGAGGATCCAAACCCGTGGTAGGTTCGTCTAGAACTATTAATTCTGGTTGATGAAGTAGGGTTTGGGCAATGCCAAGCCGCTGGCGCATGCCATGGGAAAAGCCGCTGACATGATCTTTTTCTCGACCCTGTAAGCCTACAAACTCCAACATATCAAGAATTTCTTTTTTGGAAGAAGGTTTTCCTGAGATGCGTGAGAAGATTTGCAGGTTTTGGAATGCGCTGAGGTATTTGTAGAAGTCGGGCTTTTCGATTAAACAGCCAACTTGCGATAGGATTTCGCTCCGATGATGATTGATCGATTTACCAAACAGTTCGATGGATCCTTGATCCGCTTGAATCAGTGAAAGCATGCATCGCATGGTGGTACTTTTTCCGGCTCCATTGGGGCCTAGGAAGCCATATACATCACCGGAGTTAACGGTAATGTTGACATCTTGAACGGCATGAAAATTTCCAAAATGCTTGGAGAGCTGTTTAATGCTGACGATAGGGTTTGACATATGTTTGTAACCTGACAGTCTGCATTTTGTTTTATTTCATCGGTTAAAAGTTTGCTGGGTATTCCAATAAGTTTGCTTCGATGCATCGTATAAAAATACCTGGTAGTTTCCTGTTGGAAGCTGCGCGTTTTGAAGGTTCGCAGTGCCTTCCTGCATCAGCCATTCTCCGCGGAATAGTATATTTTTCTTGCTATTTGGCTTGAATTCAATGTTTTTGACATAGGCTTTCGAATCCTGTATAAAAATGAAATAATAGGGGCAATTCAAGTCTGTTTTAAATGGAAAATTTCTAATATGAAGGACCTGATTGTCATGTTGAATTTGCAGTGAAATGTTTGGTGCTTGTAAACATTTTGAAAATTGTTGGTCTGAGATTATCGAATTTTCACTTTGCCAGATTTTTTGGTCAAAACTGGGTATCAGAACTCCTGAGGCAAATAGTTGGAATTGTGCTGTAGCGTACATCCATGTTCGATTACGTGACCAATTCGTAGCTTCAGCGCTGGCTTGATGCTTTTGTTGGTACATCACGGGTAAGTATTGTGCATAAGATCCCACCCAAAAAGCACCTGCAAGAATAAGCACGATGGTTGAAATTTTTCGTGTTATTTTAGGCAGGAAGAGGAGATATAAGCACATTCCTATGAGCGGGCTCAAGGTGGCAAATCGACTAACCATATGGATCCCGAGGCCCTCTCTGCTACAGACAATGAGAAGGCAGTTGGCAACCAGCATCAGTAAAAATACGGCAATTTTAGACTGGTAATTTATTTTTAAAAGTCCCCAAATCGTTAATGCGAGCATGATCGAACCGAGCATCCATGCCGCCTCTGAGGCATTCGATGAAATGACCATCGCCATGGTACCCATTAGATTTAGGAAAAAGGGAATGGCTTGCGTGATTTGAATAGCTGACGTATTTGCGACGCTACCTATTTGTTTCATGTAGAAATATGAACTCAATAGGATGAGGGGAATTGGTATGGACCAAAGTATTTCGCGGTAACGGTGATTGACTAATAAGTAGTACCCTATACCAAGGAATGCGAGGACTCCACTTCCGAAAGAATAAAAAGCGAATGTTGCGAAAAGATTAGCTAGAATGAAATTGCTTTTTCCTGGTTTTTCGATAAACTCGAGTGCTAATAAGCTACATAAGATGACTGAGCTTTGTTGGATTCCGGTCATCGCCCAATTTGCAATTTCATAATATTGCGGTTGGAACCAACAAAACATAAGCGGTAATGCCATCCAAAAAGGTTTTTGGCTATGTTTAAATTGCCAGAAGAACCACATACCGATCAGGATGATTTGGGTTGCGCTGATGAGCAGGATACGTTTAAAGTTGATGTCGTGAAATAAGAGGTATTGGAGGCTTAGGCCTAATTTGGGCACAACAGCCATGTGGTTGTTGTCGACCATGAAAAGCTTTGTGAGGTATTCGCTTAGGCTTTGATGCGGTTGTGCGAGGTGATACACAAAATCGATGTAGTTAACATCATCTAGGAAGGGTGTGTTGATGCTGACACGGTAAATTTGGTAGAAAAATAGCGCGGCGATAGCGATGCCAAGGCTGAGGCTGAATTTCTGTTCCATTTTCATGCCTGCAAGGTACAGACAAATAGGCAACCGATGGATAATTGCTTGATGAAAAACTTGTAACATGGCCAATAAATGGTAAATTTGTTACTCAATATTGTATCAGTCCGCCATGGGTTCATGTGACTCAAGTGGGCGAAGCCGTCTCAGGCAATCGAGTTTTGGTATTAGATCAGTTGTTTTCGGGGAAGATTCGGGTAGCTTTGCTAACCAAATTGTTATTGAATCCGGTGAGTAAGGTTTACTTGCGGGGGTTGGAGCGGGATTTGGGGGTGAGTAGCAATACGGTGCGTTTGGAGTTGAATAAGTTGCAGGAGATGCATTTGATTCGGGTGCAGGTGGAGGAGGAGAATGCCAAAGTGAAGCATTATGTGGTGAATCAGGCGCATCCGATGTTTCAAACCTTACGGGGGATTATTCTACAGTTTGTGGGTTTGGATCAGATTGTGGATCAGATTATTAAGAAATTGGGGAATGTGGACCAGGTGTATTTGACGGGTGAGCTGGCGGAAGGGAAGAATTCACCTTTTGTGGATTTGGTGCTTGTGGGGAATGTGGACCGGCCGTATTTATATCAGTTGATTGAGAAGGTGGAGCCATTGATTCAGAAGAAGGTGCGTGTGGGGGTGTTTGGGAGAGAGGAGTTTTCGGAGGGGGTGATTGCGGGGGGAGGGAAGTGGATGAAAATGATGGAATAGTGGAGAAGAATTTCAAATCGAAGGAATTACTTGTGAGTATCATTATGCCGGCATTTAATTCCGAAGCAACAATTTCAGAATCGATTCATTCGGTTTTAAATCAAACTTTGAATAATTGGGAGTTAATTATAGTCGATGATCATTCTCAGGATAGCACCGTTCAAATAATTGAAAAATTCACATCAACAGATCAAAGAATAAAATTGATTTCTTTGCCTAAAAACGGAGGGCTTTCCAATGCTCGAAATACGGGTATAAAGAATTCAAAAGGCAAATATTTATCATTTTTGGATGCCGATGATTTATGGCATGAAAGCAAGTTGGAAGCTCAAGTTGCGTTACATACTCAAAATCCAACATATCGAATAAGTCACACGAATTACGATTTACTTGTTGAGGGTAAAATTAGATCTCGGAATAGAGGTCAGATTTTTGATTATTTTTATTCGAAAAGTGGAGAATTATATCCACAAATTCTTTACAAGAATAATATTGCAATTCTCAGTGTCATGGTGGAACGAGAATTAGTTTTGGCCTCCAATGGTTTTGATTCAGGACTTTGGGCTTTTGAAGATCAAGATCTTTGGATTAAAATTGCACAACAAAAAAATCAATTTGGTTATTTGAAACAAAAGCTTTGTTATTACCGGATTAACCCGAAAGGAATGTCGAGTAATCTTGGAAAATACAGACGAGCGTATAAATTTTTCCTGAATAAGTATGAGAGTGAGCTCTTAAGCAGTCAAAAATTAATTGATGCACAGTGTGTTTATTTTAATTATTTTGGGTTGCAATTCTATAAGCGAGGTGAGTTTCAATTAGCGTTTTTATATTTATTGAAAGCTTGGCGTAAACAAAGAGTCTCTCCCTTAAAAATACTCTTTGGGGGGTATTTATTCCTATCATTAATACAGATGTATTTGGGCCGAAATCGAAAAAATAATTCATGGTAATTATAAAAGTAACCGGAGGTCTTGGTAATCAATTGTTTCAATTTGCGATGGGGCTTGCCATAGAAGAAACTCTTGGATTTCAAGTCAAATATGATTTAAGTGAATATAAGTTTGTTAGCTCTAGAAAATTCGATTTAGATAAGTTTGTTGGCAATTTGAAAATTGCCACCGTTGGAGAGATTGAAAGAAATAATAATCTATTGCAGAAAATCAAATTTCAGATTTTTAAATGTTTGGGATTTCCTTTTGGTCTTAAAGGATTAAAATATTATTTGGAAAGAAATTTTCAGTATGATGAAAAAGTGTTTGATATAGCTAATGAGGTATACTTGAGTGGCTATTGGCAAAGCGACAGGTACTTTGTTAACCACCGTGTGAAACTATTAGAAAGAATAAAGATATCTGATAGTCATTCGCCTGACTGTATAAAATATTTGAAACAAATTCGTTCATCTAATTCTGTTTCTATACATGTTCGAAGGGGCGATTATGTTTCAAATTCAAAAGTCAATTCCATTTACATTACATGTGATTTGGGTTATTATGAAAAGGCGATTCAATCCCTTTCAGCTCAATTCGAAGATTTAACTTTCTTTGTTTTTTCTGATGATATGGAGTGGGTCACTTCGCATTTCTCAAAGTTTGAAAGGATGATTTTTGTGAATGTTAACTTTGGAGATACGGCTTTTGAGGATCTTAAGTTGATGAGTAATTGCAAGCACAATATTATTGCGAACAGTACTTTTAGTTGGTGGGCGGCTTGGTTAAATCAACATGAAGGAAAAGTAGTCATTGCGCCCAAAAGTTGGTACACTCAGAAATGGCGTAATAGTACTAATTTAGTTCCGGCAGAATGGCACCGACTTTAGTTAATGATAAATATGCTATGATTCTTACGATATTTAGAAAAATCAGAAATTCAATTCCAGGTTTTGAAGAAAAGCAATTTTTGCGCGTAAAGCCTTGGGTTTTATGTCAAGGAGATAAAACATTTCGGCTAAATTATAATTTAGATGAAAATTCAATCGTGCTTGATTTGGGAGGATATGAGGGCCAATGGGCGAGTGACATTTTTTCAAAATACCAAAGCCATGTATATATTTTTGAGCCTTACACGCCCTTTTTTGAGAATATTAAATATAGATTTTTGAAGAATGAAAAAATTAAAGTTTTTAATTTTGGCTTAGCTTCTAAGTCCTCGGGTTCGCATCTTTCTTTTAATGGTGATAATACATCATCCTACATCAATAAAGGAGAAAGTGTCCCCATACAATTGGTGGATTTTATGGAATTTTATGATTCTCAAAATTTCAAATTAATTGATTTAATTAAAATCAACATTGAAGGAGCAGAATATGATTTACTTGAGAGTCTTATCATTCGAGGTGAATTATCTAAAATGAAAAATATTCAAGTTCAGTTTCACGATTTCGTACCCAACGCAGAGAAACGAGTGGCTGAAATTAGATCTAAACTGAAACTTACCCATAAACCTACGTACATTTTTGACTTTGTTTGGGAAAACTGGGAATTGATAAGCGATTGAAAAAAGTTAAATTAACTTTTCCGTATGATTGGCCATTACTCAGGCAAACGCCGAATAGTCTAGGTATTTGGGGCGATTATGAATTTCATATCAATTCAGAATCTAATGAGGTCTTTCATGCATGGGTGGTATTCAATGGTTTAATAAAAGAGAATGAGGTCACACTTGCAATTAAGTCAAATACAGTCTTAATAACAGGTGAGACTTATGATTTGCAGTTATATCCAAAGTCATTTACGAAGCAGTTTTCTCACGTCATTACCAATCAAACCCAAATCATTCATCCTCAAAAATGCAATATGCATACGGGTGCTCCCTGGTTTGTTAACAAAAGTTATAATGCGTTATCGGAAATGAAAGAGGTTTCAAAAACGAAATTGATTTCAATTGTGACATCTGACAAATTAATTACCGATGGCCATAAATTGCGTTTTGATTTTGCTCATCGATTAAAGGACTATTTTAAGGATGAAATTGATTTGTTTGGAAGGGGAATAGTTGACTTTGATGACAAATGGGATGTATTAGCTCCTTACAAATACAACATTTGTATCGAAAATGGCGAACACAAAGATTATTTTACGGAAAAATTAAATGATTGCTATTTAGCATATACCTTTCCTATTTATCATGGTTGTCCTAATATTACCGATTATTACACCAAGGATTCACTATATCAAATTAATATAAATGACTTTGAGCTTTCGCTTCGTGCTATTGAAAAAATTCTTAAGTCCCCATTGCATTATAAAGCGCATTTGGAATCTCTTCGAATAGCTAGATTAAAATGTCTAAATGATTATAATTTGTTCGCCATCATTGCTAATTATTTGGACCAAAATGGTGATTTTAACGAATTGCCAGAGCGAGTTCAACTGAAAAGTAAGCGTTTTGCTCCGGAAGCAATTTTAGAGAAGGTTCAATTTAAATTGAAGAAGAAGTGGAAATAATAAGTCACAGGGGGTTCTGGTTATCGAGTGATGAAAAAAATTCGAAGTTAGCTTTTCAACGCTCGTTTCAACAGCATTTTGGAACCGAAACTGATATTCGAGATTTCAAAGGGGAATTGGTCATTTCGCATGACATTCCTGTATCTAAAGAAACATCAATAGATGACTTCTTTTCTTTGTATCTTGAACAAGATAGTTCCCCAACCCTTGCCTTAAATATTAAATCTGACGGGTTAATGAAAGCCTTAAAATCTAAAATTGAAGCTTTCGGAATTCAAAATTATTTCTGTTTTGACATGTCGATTCCAGATACGATTCAATATGTACGTGAAGGTCTGAACTTCTACATCAGACAAAGTGAGTATGAACAAGATCTGCCATTTTACGAGGAGGCCTCTGGAGTTTGGTTAGATTCTTTTCAAACGAATTGGTTTTCCAATGAATTGATAGAAAATCATATTCTTGGAAATAATAAGTGTGTTTGTATCGTTTCCTCTGAGTTACATGGCAGGGACCATATTCCGCTTTGGAATCAATTATTGAAATTTTCTGAATTACGTTCAGATCGGTTGATTTTATGTACAGATATGCCAGACGAGGCAGTAATTTATTTTAAAAATGAAAATTAAAGCAGTCCTTTTTGATATGGATGGAGTGCTCATCGATGCGAAGGATTGGCATTATGAGGCATTGAATAAGGCATTAGGCTTGTTTGGATTGGAAATTAGTCGGTACGACCATTTAGTTACTTTCGATGGGTTGCCTACACGAGATAAACTCAATATGATCTCGAGCGAATCGAATTTCCCAAAAGGATTGCATCAGTTTGTGAATGAGATAAAACAGCAATATACTATGGAGGTAATTTACACTGCATGCAAACCAAAATTTTATCATCGTTACGCCTTATCTATGTTAAAATCAGAAGGTTACGAATTGGCTGTTTGTTCAAATTCGGTTCGAAATTCTATCGAAGTAATGATGGAAAAAGCTGCTTTGAAAGAATATTTGAGTTTTGTTATTTCAAATGAGGACGTAATAAATGGAAAGCCGGACCCTGAAATGTACACTAAAGCTATCAATACATTAGGTCTTTTACCAAGTGAGTGTCTAATAATCGAAGACAATGAAAATGGACTCAAAGCAGCTTATGCTAGTGGGGCCCATGTACTTAAAGTTGACAAGATTCAAGATGTGAATTACTTTAATATTAAGAATAAAATAGCAGCAATCGAAAATCATGCTTAAAATAATTATCCCTTTAGCTTCAGATCATTTTATTGATGAAAGTGGGCAGTTCAACTATCCGCTTCCGCTTATTGAGATAAATGGTAAATCTGTGATTGAGTATGTTTTAAGCGATTTAAATAAAATATCGGGTGAGAAACAGTTGATATTTATCTTGAAAGACCAGGATTGCACAAAATATAATCTTGATAACTCCTTAAAATTATTGATAGATAATCCAATTATCATTCCGCTTAAAGCCAAAACGAAGGGAGCCATTTGTAGTATTTTGATGGCGGTTGATTTTATTGATCACGACGATGAATTACTGATTGTTAATGCTGATCAAATTATTTCATGCGATTACAATGAAGTACTTCAAGGTTTCAGAACCCAACATGCAGATGGAGGTATTATTAGTTTTAAGTCTGTTCATCCACGGTGGTCATATGCTAAGATTATGGACGGAGAGGTATTTCAGACAGCAGAGAAAAATCCAATCAGTAATGAAGCGATTGCAGGATTTTATTATTTCCACCAAGCAGCTGATTTTATTGAAGGAGCTTTTGATGTAATTCGATACGATGAGAATTATGAAGGGCGTTATTACACCTCGAGTGTATTTAATCAAATGATCTTGAAAGGGAAAAATATCAAATCATTTTCGATATCACCTGATCAGATGCATTCGTTCTATACTGTTCAAAAACTTAAAGAATTTGAAAAATATTTATTAGGATGAAAAAACATCAATTAGATAATATGCTTGGTGGATGGTTTATCGGTGATTTTGAACCGTCTCTCTTAGCGAGTTCTGATTTCGAAGTAGCTGTGAAGTATTACCAGGCCGGTGATTTTGAGGCATCACATGTGCACAAAATTGCCAAAGAATTTACTGTAATTGTGGAGGGGGAAGTAAAAATGAATAATCTTATATATAAATCCGGAGATATCGTTCAAGTTGAGCCAGGGGAGTATACGGATTTTGAGGCTTTGACTCAAACGATTACGGTCGTCGTCAAAACACCAAGTGTGAAAAATGACAAGTACCTTTTATGAGCAGTTTGATAGATTGGGTAAAAAAATACAGGGTATTGAATCAAAGTTTGTATTTCACATATAAACTCATCAAGGCCATTTTAGCTATCAAAATTAACGCCCACGCTTTACGGGAATTTAAAAATGAATGGCGGGGGGAAGTGGGTTTAGGTGAAGAGAATCTGAGTTTCTATCAAAATATCTTCAAGAATCTGCTGAAAGACCCCCAAATGGTATTTTTAGACGTAGGTGCTAATGATGGGTGGTTTTCCAAGATTGTATTTAGATTTTGGCCCAATGCAAAAATTATTTCTTTTGAGCCACTAAAATCGATGCATCCGTATCTTGAATTACTCAAAAAGCAAAAAGAGTCGTATACTTTTGAGAAAATTGGATTAGGAGAGGAGAACAAGAAATTTATGATTAATGAATTTGGCACTTCAGGTCTTAGCTCATTTAAAGAAATTCATTCGAGCTATGCTTATGACTCACAATTCTTTAATCAACAGGTAAATAAATCATATCAGGTAGATGTTTTGACCTTGGATGATTATATACTTGAGCGGCAAATTGAAGGGGAATTTTGTTTGAAGATTGATACGCAAGGATTTGAAATGGAAGTGTTAAGAGGCGCACAAAAATTATTTGAATCGAAACGAATTAAAGTTGTCATCATCGAATTAATGACGATTGAAAAATATCAAGGTGCGACGCTTTACAATGAAATTATAAGTTTCTTGGAATTACGAGGACTTCGATTAGTTGATATTCATAATTCATATTATGAGGGAAATGGAAAATTAAGTGAGTTTGATGCGGTGTTTACATTAATTTAATGTGTATGATTCAGAGCATTAGATGGATTTTTCATAGTATATTTTATTTGTTAAAAATAAAGCAAATAACCTATCGGAAAAGCTGGATTCTTTCGCGTACCGCCTGCTTAGTAAATGATACTTATCCTCTTTTAAAAGTGGATAACTCGGATGTATATAATGTACAGAAAGGCCGAGTTGATTTGTTAAATAGTTATTTTACAAATTCTTATAAAAGGCCTAGCTTAGGTTTAATTAAATACATTAAAAGGCCTGATGTCAAGAAACTTTTTATCCAACAAAAGTATTTCTTTTTACCCCGGAAGAATAAACCGAGTTTATTTATTTTGGATTCATTTAGTGAGTTAGTCGATAAACGGTTTGAAGGAAGAAGTCCAGTGGAAGGTGCATTTAATGCTTATTTTTCTGATGTCGATAGTAGTATTTCAGAGAAAATGGTTTGTATGGACTTACTTGCTGAAGATAAATTTTTTGATTCTTACTTGGCATTCTTTAATGCCTTTAGAAGCTATTCTGATTGCCCTATATTATTTATTTTATTCCCTAGTAAACTTGAAAAAAGACAGTCATATCTTACGCGATCAAAAGCCATCAAGGAGTCGATCGAACGAATTAAAATCCAAATCCCGAATTTTCATGTATTCGAAATCCCGGATAATTTAGTCAATCACGCCAAGAATGATTCGAATCCATATCATTTCGGAAAAGAAGTCTATGATTACCTTGCGAATCAGATAATAACGAGTAATCTTTTACCTGTAAAAAAATGAAGTTGCATTTAAATGTGGTGATACCCATGGCTGGCTTAGGTAGTCGCTTTGCACAAGAAGGCTTTTTGCTGCCTAAACCATTTATTGATGTTGATGGCCTTCCTATGATTGTGCGAGTCCTCGAGAACTTGAATTATCCTGATGCTCATTATATATTGATTGCCAGAAGTGAACATTTAGAAAGATATCCCGCTATTGTAACTAGTATTGAAGCAAGGTTTCCAAATATTCGTTTTGTTGCGGTTGATCAATTTACGGAAGGTACGGCTTGTACAATTTTATATGCTAGGCAGCTCATCAATAATGAAAATCCACTTTTAATTGCGAATTCTGATCAACTCGTTGATTTGAACATTGCTGATTTTATAGCTGATGCTGATAGGCGAGATTTGGATGGTTCCATTCTTTGTTTTAAAGATGCTGAGTTAAATCCCAAATGGTCATTTGCACAGGTAGGTGAAGATGAATTGGTGATTCAGGTGAAAGAAAAGGTTGTCATTTCAGATTTGGCGACTGTAGGAATTTATTACTTTAGGCAAGGCTCTGATTTTGTAAATTCAGCCATCGATATGATTATTCAAAATGACCGTGTGAATAATGAATTTTACACGTGTCCTAGTTATAATTATGCAATAAATGCGGGAAAGCGAGTTGGAGTATATTTAATTGATACTATGCAAATGCATGGGATTGGCACGCCAGCTGATTTAAAAGAATACTTGCGTATTAAAAGGTTCGATGCCTCGAAGTCATAACGCAATTGACGGTTTTGCTGTTGATTTGTTGGGTCAAATCATCACTCAATTCTTGACTTTTGTCTCGATTCCAATAATCATTTCGAATACCAATCAGTCCAATTATGGATTTTGGTTGACGATAGGTTCGATCATGACATGGATTTCCATCACTGATTTAGGAATCGGGACGGCATTAACACGGCAGTTGATTAAAGTTCAAACGATATTTGCTGGTAGCCAACTATTGGACAAACGGAATGTCTTATTGAGTACTTCATTTGTGTTTTTTCTTATTGCTGCTATCGTCTTTTTTGTCTGTTCCATACTACTTTATCCGGTATCGATTAAATGGTTTCATATTTCAGCTGCTGACAATCGAACTTATTTTCTCACTTACTTTCTCGCAGCATTTGCAGGTGCTATTTCACTGCCTCTCTCAATTTATGGCGGAATATTAGAAGCCAATCAAAAAATGGTATTAAATCGAAATGTGGCGACGGGAGCTTCTCTTTTTAATATATTCTTCTCGGTAATATGTAGTTATATTTTTAAAGATGTGCAGTTTTTGGCTTTGTCATTATTGCTTACCGTTCTGATAAAATCGCTCATACTTTATTTCTTTGCGCACAAAAATTATGAGTTTTCGTTAAGTTTTTCTTCATTTTCAAAACAGGAATTTCAGGGATTATTGAAATTTGGAGGCAACTTTCAACTTGCAAAATTGGCTAATACGGTTGCGAGTAACACGGATAATCTATTCATAGGTTCTAATCTTGGTTTGGGATTCGTTCCTATTTATACATTTACATCAAAACTTTTTCAAACTTTTTCCGTCGTAATTGTTAGTAAAATTCCAGGGGTCTTATTTCCTGGATTAGCTGAAATTTTTGACCAAGATGGACAGCTTAAAATTCAATTTGTCTTCGCTTGCTTGATCAAAATATTAGTTAGAATAGGAATATTTGGATCAGTTTTTGTATGCTTATTTAATCACGTTTTTGTTCGTTTATGGGTCGGCGAATTTTACTACGGAGGTGATTATTTAAACTGGGTTTTAGTTTATTTGTTATTTTACGAAACCATTTTTCGAGGTACGGCATCGCTTCTATTGGTTTATGGCGATATGGCAAGTTGGGCTTACATTTCACTTTTTGAAGCAATTTTTAATATAATCCTTAGCATTCTGCTTGTCCGGGATTATGGGTTAACGGGTATTGCTTTTGCCACGGCAGCGAGTAGAACATTTACAACTGGAGCCTATCTGATTTTTTATTTTATTCAGAAAGGATTGATTCAAAAATCATTAATTAATGTTGTTTTGGAGGTAATCTTAAAGTCTACACCGACAATTTTATTTTTATTCTTATCTCAGTTATACTTTTTAGATCTTAATTGGATTAAGTTGTTAGCAGTTGGAATGATTGGTTTACTCATTAATATACTAACATTTGATTTATTGACTATTTGGCGATTTAAGCATGAAGGCTGGCGGGATATTCTTTTCAGGGTCTTATATAATGGAAATTAAGAGGTGCGATTAAAATTGATTCGATTTATTGTTTTGCTGCTAGAACGGATAACCGCTCATTTTGTATCCATTCATTTAAGGCCATGGAATTTTTCAAAGCATGTTCTTAAATCTGATTATAATTCATTCGGCAAATATCAAAGTGAATGGTGTATTCTAATGCAAGGTCCAATAATCACGAAAAACTCCTTTACACTTCAAACGATTCTTTTATACCGCTATGTTTATCCCAATGCAAGAATTATACTGTCAACCTGGAAGAATGAAGCTAAGAAATTGGATAAGAATAAACTGCATGAATTAAAGGTCGATGTGTTGTTACATACTAAGCCAGATTATGTAGGAATTTCAAACATCAATCTACAATTAATATCTACGATTGCAGGGATAAACTTTGCTTCCGACCAAGGAGTAAAGTATGTTTTAAAAGCTCGAACAGACCAACGAGTTTGTAAGTCGCTGGATTTCTTAGGTTACATGCGTAATCTCCAAACAAATTTCCCTATCGCAAATGATAAAATGGAGAACCGCTTGATTGTGGTTAGTACGAATTCTTTTAAATCTCGACTTTATGGTGTTACTGATATGTATATGTTTGGTAGTATTTCTGATATGAAATTATTTTGGAATATTCCTCTAGAACAGGAAAGCGAAACGTTACATGAAGTAAAAACTGATCCTGTTTATTTTATTTCAAACAAGCAGGCTGAAGGTTATCTAGTTAATCATTTTTTTAAATCTATCGACTTTTCGCCAAGTTGGTCGATGGAAGATAGTCATTACTTTTTGTCTCAATTTTTCTGTATTGTTGATAAGGAACAACTTGATTTATTTTGGTTCAAGTATGAAAGATTTATTGAGTCATTTGCTTTTTTCAGAAAGAATGATGCTAAGAATTGGGAAAGATTTGAATTTTCTGATTGGTTGAAAGCATACCTGCTATATTTGAAAATAAGTAAATGATAGGTCAGTGGTTTAAAAATTTGGCAATGATTATGCTCTCAGGAATTCTTCTGATTGATATTGTTGGCGGCTATGCCCTCGCTCAGGGAGAACAGACCTCAATTATGATTTTATATAAGGGTTTATTGGCCACATTAATTAGTTTTCATTTAGCACGATTAAAGTCATTTTGGAAGTTTATTTTACCAACTTTATTTTTTATAATCCTCTTTGTTTGTGCCTCAATTCTGAGTGGTTCAATCGATAATTTGGTCGAAAAGTTGGCCCTATTTTTTAGGTTCTTGTTTAACAGCGTTGTTTTTATTTTTCTTGTTTCAGAACTTAAAGCGAACAGAAGATTTGGTCGTAAAGTGATTTTATTTATTTATTTCAGTTTTGTGATTTTGGCAGGATCTATCGTATTAGGAGCTTTAGGTTTTGGTAATAGCACATACAGTGATGCGGAAGTAGGCTCGAAAGGGTATTTCGAAGGGGGTAATGATATAGGTATTGCCTTCCTAGTTCTTGCCTCTTTCTTGTTATATGGGTTTTATTTACAAAGGAAATCCCTGACTATTCGTTTTAGTTTCATTTTACTACAATTATTAATTGCTTTATTGGCGTCAACTAAATTGGTAATTTTAGGTTCTTTATTTATAGTACTCTATGTAATTTGGAGTTTTACTAGAATAAATATTTGGATAAAATATGTGTACGTATGCCTAGTATTAACAATTATTTTAAGTGGGTTGTATTTGGGAATACAATCAAGTGGCTTAATGGAAAGGATCTTAACTAATTTTGAAAAAGGGGATATTCTTTTTGTTTTATTTTCCGGAAGAGACAGTACTGTGTTAGAGGGCTTTGCTAATTTTTCGAAATCTAATTTAATCACTAAATTTTTTGGATTCCCCTTGATTCAAAATTCTGAAATGGATGTATTTGATATACTCTTTAATTTCGGTTTCATAGGAGTATGTTATTTTCTTGCACTGGCAATTTTACTTTATAGAAGTTTAAGTCAATTGATTATCGTTGGATTTTCGACTGCGAAATTTGGTCGATTTATATTCATTTTTTGCGGTTCTTTAGGTTTAATCGCAGGACACACCTTGTTTTCAACACAAGGTGGACTTTTTCTTTTCGCTGTCATAGCGATGAGTTATTATCAGCCATTGTTAAATGTCCAGAAATAAGGTGGGAAAACAGAAAGTAGCTTTTTTGTTGCCCCAATTAATCAAGACTGCTCCCATCATATATAATAAAAACTTGGTAGAGCATTTGCAGGAACAATTTGATGTCACGGTTTTTTATTTCCAAGGAGACGATAAGGTAGGTTTCACATGCAAAACCCAATTGATTGACTTTCAAAAAGGATTTAGTTTTGAAGGCTTTGATTTGGTTCAAAGCTTTGGTTATCGCCCAGATGTTTATTTAGCTCGAAATCGAAAACGAATTAAGGCTAAATTGGTCTCAACATTACACAGTTTTATTTTTTTTGACCTGCGCTCGCAATATGGGTATTTAGCATCTCTTGTATTTGGGACTTGGTGGCTTTATTGTCTCATGAAATTTGATCAAATAGTTTGTCTGACACAAGTAATGAAGGATTATTATGGCTCTTTCTTGCCAAAGCAAAAATTGAATGTAATTCATTCAAGTCATGTTGTCGTTCAACAGATGGAGGCTCCAGATCCCAAAATAGTAAACCGGATTGCAAATTTTAAGTCGAATGAGGTTCTTTTAGGTATAATTGCCAATTTAACTTATCAAAAAGGGATTGACCATGTTATCAAAGCAATCGCCGACACGGAGCAATATAAACTCCTAATCATCGGTGATGGAAGGTACCGTAAAACCTTGGAAAAGATGGTGGCAGATTTTGGTTGTGAATCAAAATGTTTGTTTTTAGGTCACATGGAAGAAGCTCATCAATTCATGCCGTTATTGGATATCTATGTCATTTCTTCCTATCAAGAGGGATTTGGGCTTGTGGGATTAGAGGTAGCACATTACAAGATTCCAGTTGTATGCAACGATATCCCTGTCTTTCGAGAAATCTTCATGAATGGTGTAGTTGAGTTTTATCAATCTAATTCCTCAAAATCACTTCTACAGGCTTTAGAAAATGTTTCAGGAAACATGGACTCTTATGGAATTAAATTGCATGAATATTGTACTCTAAAATATAGGATAGACAAGATGTCTAGTCAATATCGTAAACTTTATACGACAATAATTGAATGAAAATTAAGCTTTTTGTGCCCTAATTTAATGAACAAATGGTTGCCAGAATTAATATTTTGTCTTCTATGAAATGGGTAGATGAATTTCATTTAACAGAAGCAAATTATACGCATCAAGGAAAATTCAAAGATTATAATTTTGATTATGATTTACACGCTGAACACGGTGATAAGCTTAATTACCATGCGATTGATTTCAAGAATGACTTTTTGTTAAATCGAAAATATATTCCCCATTTTGGAGGTCAACACCGGCCCGAATGGCATCCCAAAATTTTCTTTAATACTTCCTGGTATAACGAAGGTGTTCAGCGAAATCGATCATGCAATCAATCCCTGATTGAAGATGATGACATTATCATTCTTTCGGATATTGATGAAATAATTGATCCTCGAAAAGCCGATATGATTATTGCTGCTGTTGAAAAGCATAAAATTGTAACAGTAAGATTAAATTTTTCCCTTTTGTATTTTAATCTTTTTTCAAAAAGTTGGAGTGGACCCAGTGATTATAGCTATCGAATATTTATCATGAAAGGGTCTGAATTTAGAAAAAGGAATTTTGATTATGATACTTTACGAAAATTGGGAGAAAGAAGCCAGTTATTGAACGAGGTATATTGTTTGCCTGAAATTTGTGGATTTCATCATTCATGGATTGGAAATAAAGAATCGATAAAAGCTAAACTTCTCGCTTATTCACATGTTGAGCATCGAGTGTTAAATGATGATCAATACATAGAAAATTGTCTTCGTAATGGCAAATCTTTATTCGACAATCACGAGTTATGCATCGATAACTCAATTGAGCTTTTGGAAGAAATCGAAATTAACCGCTCTCAATACAAGGAATTTTTCTTTGAATAAAGGATGAAAATTACCGCCTCCATCGTTCTTTTCAATTCAGATTCCCTAATCATACTTGCTTTGGTTAACGATTTATTATTGCAGGGGGTTGAACAGGTTTATTTAGTTGATAACTCACCATCAAATAATCAATCCGATTATCTGAACGATGCGAAAATTGAATATTTACATAACCCTTCCAATCCAGGATTTGGTGCGGCGCATAACATCGCAATTAATTTGTCGATTAAAGCTGGGGCTAATTTTCATTTTGTCGTAAATCCGGATATTCGATTGGGAGATGATGTAATTAATTCGATGGTTGATTACATGAAACAAAATGAAGACGTTGGATTAATGATGCCTCAAATTTTGAATACTGATCACTCAATTCAGTATTTGCCAAAATTGTTGCCAACTCCTTGGAGTATAGTAAGACGGAAATTTAAACTAGCAAGTCAATCTTATCAAAAGTTTCTTGATAATTATGAGTTGAGGAGCGCACCTAAGCAAATATATAATTGTCCGATAATTTCAGGCTGCTTTTCGTTGTTGAATCTTAAAGCTGTTACCCAACTAGGAAGTTTTGATGAGCGCTTTTTTATGTATTTCGAGGATTTTGATCTATCTCGACGTATGCATGTAGCATATCAAACGATTTATTACCCTTTCGTTCATGTCATACATGGATATGATTCTGGGGCGAATAAAAATTTTAAACTTCTTTTTGAATTTATCTCTTCAGCCATAACATATTTCAATAAATGGGGTTGGTTTTTTGATAATGAGCGTGATTCAATCAATCTTAAAACGCTATCCCAATTTCAATCGTGAAGGTACTTGTTAGTGGCGCAGGCGGGTTTCTAGGGTCAAATTTAATTCCTTATTTAAAAGATTTGGCCTCAATCAAATCCTTGGCTAGAAATACCAATTTTAGGGATGAGATTTTCGATTCCCACGCCGTCATCAACCTCGCCGGACTCGCACACGACCTGAAATTGGTTGCCGAACCAAGCACTTATTACCAAGTTAATACCGAATATAGCAATCGGCTTTTTGACGCCTTCCTCGCCTCTGATGCCGAGGTTTTCATTACCATCAGTTCTGTGAAAGCCATTGCAGATACGTCCGATGAAATACTTGTCGAGGAAGTCAGCCCTAATCCCCAAACCCATTATGGAAAAAGTAAGTTGATGGCGGAATACTATATTCAGTCGAAACAAATTCCTACTGAGAAACGCGTATACATTTTACGCCCTTGCATGATTCATGGGCCAGGAAATAAAGGTAACTTGAATTTGCTTTATCAGGTGATAAAAAGGGGATTCCCCTGGCCTTTAGCCGCATTTTCCAATAAACGTTCCTATTGTAGCGTGGAAAACATTTGCTTCGTCATTAAAGAATTAATCGAACGAAAAGATATTTCATCGGGGACTTATCACATAGCCGATGATGATGCGCTTGATACCAATCAAGTCATTCAGTTGATAGGGGAGTCTTTAAATCAAAAAGTTTATTTAATCCCTATTCCTAAAGGTTTTATAACATTTATTGCCCGATTGGGAGATTTGCTGCATTTGCCTTTAAACTCAGAACGATTGACTAAGTTGACTGAAAACTATCTTGTCTCAAATCAGAAATTGAAAAATGCACTCGGCAAAGAATTGCCCGTCCAAGCAAGGGAAGGGCTATTGGCTACTTTGGCAAGCTTCAAAACTTGATTATTCCACCGTCACCGACTTCGCCAAATTACGTGGTTTATCCACATCCAATCCGCGCAATACCCCAATGTAATAAGACAATAATTGAGTAGGTAGGACGCTAATCAGCGGGGCCAACAACTCATCCACCTCCGGCACAACCAGCACATGGTCAGCCATATCGCGAATCAGCGAATCCCTCTCCGAAATCACCGCAATCACCATACCTTTGCGAGCCTTGATTTCCTGGATATTACTCACAATCTTCTCATAATACGCATCTTTGGTCGCGATGAACAAGACCGGCAGGTTTTCGTCTACCAAAGCGATCGGACCATGCTTCATCTCCGCTGCCGGATATCCTTCCGCATGGATGTAGGAAATTTCCTTCAACTTTAAGGCCCCCTCCAAGGCAACCGGGAAGTTGTATCCACGACCCAAGAATAAGAAATCACGCGCATCTGCGTAATGTTTGGCAACTTCTTTAATGGCTTCATGTGTCGCCAAAGTCGTTTTGACCTTTTCAGGAATCAATGCCAATTCTGCAATCAAACGATCATATTCGGCTGTGGCTAGGGTACCTTTGGCCTTACCTATTTTCATCGCCATCATGGCTAAAACGGTCAATTGGGCCGTAAAGGCTTTTGTACTCGCTACGCCAATTTCCGGTCCGGCATGCGTATAGGCACCCGCGTGTGAAATACGTGCGATCGAAGATCCTACGGCATTTACCACCCCAAAAATAAAGGCTCCTTGTTCCTTCGCGCGTTCGATGGCTACCAAGGTATCTGCCGTTTCCCCACTTTGGGAGATCGCAATAATGATATCGCCGGGCCCAATCACCGGATTGCGGTAACGGAATTCCGAGGCATATTCCACCTCCACCGGAATGCGGCAAAGGGTCTCAATCATGTATTCGGCAACGAGGCCAGCATGCCAACTGGTTCCGCAGGCTACGATGACGATTCTTTTGGCCTGAGAAAAGACGGATAAATGTTGTTCAACGCCAGCCAAGGTCAACGTCATGTTTTCACTATCCAACCGGCCGCGTAAACAGTCAGTCAATGAGGCTGGTTGGTCGAAAATTTCCTTCAACATGAAATGGTCATAGCCACCCTTTTCGATTTGGGCTAATTCCATGTCTAATTGTTGGATGTATGGGGTAATCGGCTCATTTCCCAAATTCTTCAAGATGATTTCATCTTGGGAAATAATGGCCAATTCATAATCATTAACGTAAATTACTTTCTTCGTGTATTCGATAATCGGCGAGGCATCAGATGCCAAAAAGTGTTCGCCATCACCCACACCGATCACCAAAGGACTTCCTTTGCGCGCCGCGATCAGTCGGTCTGGGAATCCTTCTTCCATCACAATAATCACATAAGCGCCTACCACGCGCTTTAACGCGATGCGCATCGCCTCTTCCAAGGAATAATTGTTGCTCCGTTGGATTTCCTCAATAAAATTCACCAAAACCTCCGTATCCGTCGCACTCTCAAACGTATATCCCTTTTGAATCAACTCTTGCTTTAAGGATGCATAGTTTTCGATGATTCCGTTATGGACCAAAGTCAATTTTCCCGAGTTCGATTTGTGTGGGTGTGCATTCACATCGGACGGTTCGCCGTGCGTCGCCCAGCGCGTATGCCCTATCCCCACTGACGCTGACAGGGTGATATCATCTGTCCACGATTCTAGCTCAGCAACGCGTCCTTTTTTCTTGAAATTGGTGATGTTTTTGCCGTAAAGTGCAATTCCTGCGCTGTCGTAACCGCGGTATTCTAAACGCTTAAGACCTTTTAAAATGATGGGATAAGCGGCTTGAGAGCCGATGTAGGCGACGATTCCACACATAGGATAATTGTTTTAGGGCTTTAATTAGTACAAATATCTTGAAATCTACGTGGAAAAGCAAGATACCGGGGGGTAAACGCTGCCGGGGTCAGCGACCCCGGCAGCGTTACGCAAACAAGCACTTTTTCGTCCGTTTAACTACCTAAAACATGATAATTTTCACATTTTTAGGCCATTTTTAACGCTTTTTTGCTCCATTTCAGCTAATTTTATCTCACAGGATGTTAGGGTCTTGACCCTGACATCCTAAACAAAACCCTCCATATTCATGAAGAAACTTATATTATTCCTATTTGCGGCAGTTAGCCTACATGCACTTCAAGCACAAGATTTACGTATCGAACCGCTCAACTGGTGGGTGGGCATGAAAAACCCCAATTTACAGCTCCTAATCCATGGAAAGGACTTAAAAGGTGCTGAGGTTATCTCGAAAAAACCGGGTTTAAAAATTGTGAAAGTGCATAATGCCGATAGTCCAAACTACCTTTTCGTAGATTGTGAAATATCGAAAAACGCGCTGGCAGGGTCATATCCGATTGACATTCAAAAGGGGGATAAAATCCTTCATCACATCGACTATAAACTCGATTCACGTGTACCGAATTCCGCGAATCGACCATCCTATTCAACCAAAGATGTCATCTATCTTATCACACCCGATCGTTTTGCGAATGGCGACCCGAGCAACGATGCTGCTCCAACTTACCGTGAACCCAATCCCGCGCGTAACGAAATGTACGGTCGGCATGGGGGTGACCTAAAAGGTATCATTGACCGTTTGCCTTATATCCATGACATGGGATTTACGGCGATTTGGAATATGCCGGTTTTGGCCAATGATCAGGCGAAAGAAAGTTATCATGGTTATGCGATCACGGACCATTATTTGGTCGACCCGCGTTTTGGGACGAATGCGCAATACAAGGAATTAGCGGAAAAGGCAGGCCAAAAGGGCATTAAGCTCGTAATGGATGTCGTTTTAAATCACTGTGGCGATGGACACTGGTGGATGAAGGATTTTCCGTTCAAAGATTGGATTAATTTTGATGGCAAATTTGTATCGACAACACACCGTAGGGAAACGGTTCAAGATCCCCATGTGTCACAGTACGATGCCAAAATGCAGACCGAAGGTTGGTTCGTTCCTGCCATGCCGGATTTGAATCAAAAGAATCCATTTATGGCGAATTATTTGATTCAGAATACAATTTGGTGGATTGAATATGCCCATCTGGGTGGTATTCGAATCGATACCTATCCGTACTCTGAAAAACATTTCGAGGCACGCTGGTCGGACGCGGTACTAGCGGAATATCCCAATTTGAACATGGTAGGCGAGGAGTGGTCATCGAATCCAATCATTACATCTTATTGGCAAAAAGGTAAAATCAACCGCGATGGTTTCAAATCATCGTTGCCGGCCTTGATGGATTTTCCGTTGCAAAATGCCATTTCGGAGGCAATGAATGAGAATGATCAAGACTGGGGCAAGGGTTTGAACAAGATTTATTCGGTGATTTCGAATGATTTGGTTTATGCGAATCCGGATAATTTGGTGGTGTTTGGGGATAACCATGACATGTCACGCTTTTATTCACAGGTCAAACATGACCAAGCTTTATTCCGAATGGGAATGACCTATTTGTTGACGACACGTGGCATTCCGCAAATTTTTTACGGAACCGAAATCTTGATGTCGAATCCCAAAAGCAACGAACATGGCGAAATTCGTGGCGATTTTTATGGCGGTTGGCCCGGAGATACCAAAGATGCAGTAACCCAACGTGGATTTACGGCTGACGAGAAAAGCACGCAAGACTTCTTTAAGAAATTGTTGAATTGGCGTAAAAACAATGCTGTCATACACGATGGGAAATTGACGCATTTTGGCCCAGAAAATGGGGTATATGTATATTTCCGTCATTCGGAAAAAGGCAAAGTGATGGTCGTGATGAATAAGAATTCCACCTCGAAGACACTCAGCATGGGAAATTATGCGGAATTGATTAAGCCGGGGGCTCAGTTAACTGATGTTTTGAGTGACAAGACGCAAGTTTTGGGGGCGAATTTGGAAGTTCCTGCGAAGACGGCTTTGGTGTTTGAGGTTAAATAAACTTAACATTTGATTTTTGATTGGAAGGTCTTAACTTGGGGATATTAAGTCCTGAAAAGGCCCTAGTTCTAATCAAAATCAAATGAAATTAAGTAGCCTTACTAAGGTTTTACTCTATTTGTTGCTGCTCGTTTCGATTCGAGGATGGTCTGACGACTCCTTCAATCCAGATAAATTTAAACGTGATCTACGCTACCAAAATCCTCATTTCATGTGGAAAACTTGGGATCGAATATTTCGTGTAGATGGTAGTTTTTTCTCGAATGGTAATGTTACTGATTTAGAGCGAATTCTTGAATCGCAATGGTCTCAAGCTGTTAAAAAACAGAACTTGGATTTGATGGTCAAAGCCGCCATTCCGTTGTCGATGGTCTATCATAATCAGGCCAAATTTTCACATGGCTTGCCATTTTTTGAGTTTTTATTTAAACATCAAAAGCAAGTACCTACGTACTATTGGCGTCACATCCTCATCAAGTTAGAAGAAGAGTACCGAGGCAAAAACGAAATAGAAAAAGCCATCCCAATTAGGCGTTTACGGATTAAATTGGGTTATATCAAGACCTTTTGGGAAATCTATCGAGAATGTGGGCTCTTTGAGGACGCCTTACGTGATTTTAAGCAGTTTCAGCCAATACCACCTCGTGGAGATTACAGTCGATTAGTTTATTTGGAACGTTTGGGTAGGTTGTATGCCGACTTGAAAAATTTTAAGAAAGCGCGGGAAGTATATGCGCAAGGTTACCAGGAAGTTGATGAAGTTCGTCAAGCAGCGAAAGCCGTTTATTTGCCCCGAGAATTGCACTATTGGGAGGGATTGTTTAAGGGGCAAATCGCTAAATGTAATATGGATATGGGAGACTATCGCATGGCGATTCCTATGTTGAAGTTTGACATCCAAGCTAGTATTGATAATCCCGATAATCAAATTGCCAAAGAGATTTTACTGGCGCGAGCTTACCTGCACAATAAGCAACTGCAATTAGCTAAGTATTACATGGATCATGCCCGCGTCTTGATGGCTCAAAAAGTCCTCATGCCGGTAAAAGTAATGATGCTGGGTGCTTATGCAGATTATTATTCGGCCAAAAAACAATTTGATTCTGCTTATTTCTATAACAAAGCGCTACATGCCTACCAGGATACGGTGAATGCACACATTAATCGGAATAAGTCTATTTTGCTTTTGGGTCAATTGGAGCTAGTTAAACATCGGGAGGAGTCGCTCAAAAATTTGCATCAGGTAGAAGTATATTCGGAGTCTGCAAAATTACAAGATTTTAAAATTAAGTTGTTAAGTATAATTCTCGGAACCATTTTATTTGGCTCAATACTACTCTATGTTAATTTTCGCCAAAAAGGTCTGCTGACGCAAAATCGAATTCAATTGGATTTGGAGCATGAACGAAACGCAGTCCTCCTTAAGGAATTGCATCATCGAGTGAAGAATAATTTACAAGTGATCTATAGTTTGTTGAATCTTCAGAAAAGGCGAACTAAAAATGAGGAATCCGTTGATTTGATATTAGCGCTCCAAAATCGTATCCAAACGATTGCGTTGGTGCATAATAATTTGTTTCAATCGGACGAAATGGAATTTGTCCAATTAGATAGTTATGTGCGCACGTTGGTCGAGCATTTACAGCAAATGTATGCGCAAGATGAAATGCATCCTGTACAGATCGACTTCCACATCGAGGATTCGATTAAGTTGCGGTTTGAACGGATTGGTACCTTAGGATTGATTATTAATGAAATTGTTTCCAATGCGTTTAAATATGCATTTGTAGGTGAATCTACCGGTCAATTACGGATTGATATTCAGCAGAAAGGCCTTCAGGTCATTGTAACTATTGAGGATAATGGACCTGGTTTAGTCGAGGAGATTAATCAAAATTCAAATTTAGGAATGCGGCTCATTCGCATATTGAGTGAGCAAATGGGAGCGACCTATACCCTGCATCAAAGCCAAGGCATCAAGCATTTATTACATTTTATGATTTAACGATGGAAGAAAAGCGAGTAATCATCTTGGAAGATGAGATTATAGTGGCATTGGATATTAAGGAGATTCTGGAAAATCTAGGCTATGTTTGTCAGGTGTTTCATGACTTTAATGCGGCTTTATTGGCCCTTGACTCGTTTAATCCACACTTAGCCATTTGCGATATAAATATAGGCGAAGGTCCGAGTGGAATTGATTTTGTTAAGCAAGCCTTACAATTGAAACCTCAATTAGCCATTATATATTTGACCGCTTTTAGTGACAGAAAGATTGTTGAAATGGCAGGGAAGACACATCCGGTTAATTATATTTTAAAGCCTTGGAGTGAACATCAAATTCGTGTTTCGGTTGAGCTAGCCTTTGATCAAATAGTTACAGTGGCACAACAAAGCCAAAAGTTAGGGGATCTGACGCAAGCCGAATTGAAAATTCTAGAACTGATTGCGCAAAATAAGAAAACCAAAGAAATCGCGGATTTACTTTTCATTTCCGAAAAAACGGTTAAAAACCACCGGTATCATATTAGCAAGAAGTTGAATTTGTCAACGGAAAACAACAGCTTACTTACTTTTGCGCTTAGTCATTTTGGGTATAAAAATGAGGCCTAGGTCTCATTGTGGGAACCGCGGGAACGATGTTCCTTTGTAGTGTAAATAATTCTAGTTCTAATACACGTCACGCGATTACCTAACCCTAATACCTTAAATTTATGCGAAGCCCTCTGCTAGGAATAGTGGGGGGCTTTATTTTTTGTTACATACAAAAAGGACATCTCTTTCGAAATGTCCTTTTATATTTCCCGATCATTAAGTAGCCCCGGCAGGAATCGAGTCGGACGCGACCCCGGCCTCATCAAAGGTGCCGGAAACCTACATGATCATAAAACGGGTCTTTATTTAATTTTAAGACCATTTTGGGGTCTTTTGGTGTAGCAAAAAGGTAATTTTTGGATGGTTTGCTGCACAAGTGCTGGACATGTTTTGATTGATTAATCTTCGTTCGACTTAGGATAAGATTATTAACATATGAGTCCATTCGAATGGTAAGTAAAGAATTTATACCTCGATGCCTGCAGTTTTACTTATTTTAAAAATGGGGAACATCCATGGTTAATTCATCACACATCGAAAGCCTGTATGTTGCAAACCGGTGTCTGGGCTGGACTTCATGCGAGCGGAATTACGGTAACTAGAACAATATCCATCATTACATAAAAATGACCCACCACGCATAACACGTTTGGCAATACCTGGCTCATCAGGGTCATAGCTTGATGAGGGGCCAAGGGGATTTGATATTGGGCTTTTTTTGTAATAGTCAGCCCGATACCAATCTGAGCACCATTCCCATACATTTCCTGCAGTGTCAAATAATCCATAACCGTTTGCTGGAAAAGATTTTACGGGTGCTGTGGTTGTTTTATACCCGTCTAATGCCTGATCTTCATCAGGAAATTTTCCTTGGAAACTATTCGTTTTATAGGGAAGAATATTCACCGATTCGTCCCCCCATGGGTAAATCTTATTTAATAATCCTCCACGGCTTGCCCATTCCCACTCAGCTTCTGTAGGTAATCTTTTGCCGGCCCAATGGGCATAGGCCGTGGCATCTTCCCAAGAAACATGAACAACAGGGTGTTTTTCTCGGCCATTAATGGTAGATCCAGGACCTTCTGGGTGCCGCCAGTCAGCCCCTTGTTTGAATGTCCACCATTGAGAATAATCTGATAAATCCACCGGGCTATCCCTAGGATCGAATACTAAAGAACTTGGTGCTAAAAGCGAATCAGCAGGTTTAGGCGTTCCTTTGGGAACTTGCTGAACTAGTGTTGTCCAATCGATTGCTTTCTCGGCAGTTGTAATGTAACCTGTTGCTTTAACAAACGCTGCAAACGCTGCATTGGTCACTTCTGTTTCATCCATCCAAAAAGCCTTTATGCGTACTTGATGAATAGGGTATTCATCGGAACGACCTTGCGAATCATGTGATCCCATAAAAAAAACACCTGCAGGAATACGTTTCATACCAACGTGCGATTTCTTGGTAGGTCTCGGCCTAGTTGTTTGAATGAGCTTAAGTTTGGTGGGTATGGGGGCATGGCATACAGGGATTTTTGTCTGACCCAAACCAGATAAACTAAGTGCAAATGAAAGTATCCACCCTCCTAAAAGTATGGTAAGTTTGGCTGACATGCTATTTTCTTTTAGCCTTCAACTCCACTGCCTTCGCTTTGGGTACTCCAAACACTTTTCCATCAGCAGCATCATTCAAAAACCGATCGATATAGCCATTGCTAATCGTACTATTGTCTTTGTATTTCAATCGCAAAGCCTCCAATTGTCGATGCAATGTTTTACGTACAAATGTATAAGCTGGATCATTATAAACATTTTTCAATTCCAAGGGATCTTTTTCGCGGTCGATTAGCTCCCAAGTATCTGCAGAAAAATAGTAATGAATCAATTTATATTTCTTCGTCACAATGGCATAATGGCGGTTCACCATGTGTTCTGCCGGATATTCATAATAGTGGTAATAGACCGCATCGCGTGACCAAGCATTGCCCCTCATCAACGGAATCAAACTTTGGCCTTGCATGTCCTTAGGTGCCGGAATGCCTGCAGCATCCAGAAAGGTTTGTGCAAAATCGAGATTTTGAACCAAGGCATCTGATTTTTGCCCAGGCTTAATCTGTTTCGGCCAAGAAACCATTAACGGCGTTTTGAACGACTCATCGTAAATAAATCGTTTGTCAAACCAACCATGCTCACCCAGATAAAAACCCTGATCTGAGGTGTATACGATCATGGTGTTTTCCATCAATTTGTTTGCTTCCAAATAGTCCAATAAGCGCCCCACATTTTCATCCACGGCGCGAATCGTTCCTAAATAATCTTGCATGTAGCGCTGAAACTTCCATCGCATTTTATCTTGTTCCGTCATGCTCGGATAAGCCTGCTTAAACTCCGCGTTGATGCGATCGTAAACCCGCTCAAAATTCGCTTTTTGGATGGGGTTTAAACGGCCCATTTCAGCAGCAAACCGAAGCTTATCAAAACCAATTTCTTGAATCTTTAAAGAATCCATGGTTGCAGGGTATATTTTGTTGTCTCCGGCCCAACTCATACTTGTTAAGATATTCATTTCCGCTTCTTTGGCAGGAGCCGACCGACCGGAATAATCGTCGAAAAGAGTCTTTGGTTCAGGGTATTTTTTCTGTGTCATTTCCTCCAAATGCCGCTCGGCCATCAGCCACGAACGATGCGGTGCCTTATGCAGATACATGAGCATAAAAGGTTTGTCGGCAGACCGCTCATGCTTTAACCAATCCAAGGTCATGTCGGTAATGATATCCGTTACGTAGCCATTAACCTTAATCTTTCCCTCATTTTTTGTTATGAAATCCGGGTTGTAATAATTGCCCTGGTCTGGCAAGATTTTAAATTGATCAAAGCCCTTTGGATTATTGCCAAAATGCAATTTTCCAAACATGGCCGTTTGATATCCGTTCGTATGTAATATCTGCGGAAATGTGATGTTGGTCGTATCAAAAGGAAAATGATTATCCACCTTCCCATTCAGGTGCGAATGTTTGCCTGTTAGAATTGTTGCCCGACTCGGCGCACAAATAGAATTAGTCACACTGGCGTTTGTGAAAAGTATTCCATTTTTTGCAATTCGGTCAATGTTGGGGGTCGAAATTAATCGTTGATCATAAGCTGAAATAGCTTGATAGGCATGATCGTCTGACATGATGAAGATGATGTTAGGGCGTTTACTTTTTTGAGCCCATACGGGTAAGAAGCTGATGCAGAAAATCAAACAAACAACGATATTTTTCATATTAGATAGGTTTTGTCTTAAAATAATGAAATTGTATTAAGTATTTCAAGAAAAGGGAATTATTTATTCGATGTTAATGTCGACTACTTAATTTATTTCAATCCCTCCAGAATGACAGAAACATGAAACATCTTTTTGTTTTTCACTAGAGGCGAGATTTTGATACACTAAGTGTACCAAAGTCATAGACAGTTTTGATTTATTATTCACACTTGCTACAAAAATTATCTTTTCCCCTAAAATACAAAAGGACATCTCTTTCGAAATGTCCTTTTATATTTCCCGATCATTAAGTAGCCCCGGCAGGAATCGAACCTGCATCTTAGGTACCGGAAACCTACATTCTATCCATTGAACTACGGAGCCAGGATTGCAAATTTACGAATACTTCTCCAATTGTTTGACCAAGACATTGAAATCTTTTGGATAGGGTGCCTCTACGGTGATCGGGCTACCATCCATCAGATTGAAGCTCAAGCTATGGGCATGCAAGGCCACGCGACGCATCAATGGTCGCTCCTCCGTGTCCTTTTTCAAATGAAAATTTCGCTTCAAATCCGATAAATAAACATCCTTCCCTCCATACATTTCGTCTGCTACGATGGGCGCATGTAGACAAGTCAAATGAATCCGAATTTGGTGCATGCGGCCTGTAATCGGCATGCATTCTACCAAGGTATATCCCTTGTAAACTTTCAAGGAACGAAACCAAGTTTCTGCGTGCTTGCCATTAGACCGTGCGATGATTACTTTACCGTCTTTGAGGGGGAGTATGGGTAAATTCACTAACATGCCATCCCAGTCGTGCATACCTTCCACCACGGCATGATAACGTTTCGCCGTTTCACGATGCTCAAATTGCATGGAAATATGTCGGTAAGCCTCCGGGTTTTTCGCGATCACCAAAGCGCCCGTTGTTTCCTTATCCAAACGATGTCCCACCTGCGCATCCTCTGAATAGACTTTCGTCATGCGCAGAATACTCGGTGCGTAATCATCCTTCCGCTCATCTAAGGTCGCAATGCCCGAGGGTTTATTGATGACGATGAAGTCCTCGTTTTCAAAAAGGATGTAATCTTGTAATTTGTATTTCATATATCAGTCGCTAGTCACTAGTCGCTAGTCTATAGTCCGAAGTCCGGAGGGTAAATTATTAATCAGTCGTCAGTCTCTAGTCGCTAGTCCGAAGTCAATAGTCCGGAGGGTAAATTTACACCCCAACTCTTCACTCTTAACTCTTCACTCTTAACTCTTCATTCTTAACTCTTCATTCTTAACTCTTCACTCTTAACTCTTAACTCTTCATTCTTAACTCTTCATTCTTAACTCTTCACTCAATTTGCTAAACTAATCTTCCCCATCGTCATCCATGGCGAGTCACCCAAACGTCGGTCGCGTGTCACACCCGGATCCATCAAGGTTTCATTGGCCAACAAAGCAAATAAAACGGCTTCTTTGGCGGCGGATTCAATTCCCAAGAGCGCAGAATCTTGAACCATAAATCCAGGTAATAATGCACGCAAATGCTCCATGATTAACGGATTTCTTGCCCCACCACCACTAGCAAATATGTTGCCAGCATTAATTTTCGTATAGCTTTGAATGGCTACGGCGATGCTCTCCGCCGTAAACCGAGTTAATGTTGCCATAACGTCTTCCGAGGAAATACCTGCCGGTGCCAAAGCTTTCACTTGCTCTAAATGAAAATATTCTGGCCCCGTACTCTTTGGAAAGGCTTCTTTGAAAAAAGATAAATCCATCAATGCTTTCAAGAATGCTTTATTCTCATGTCCGGATCGTGCGATCTGTGCATCTTCATCAAAGCTTTTTTCCGGATAATGTGCCCGCACCCATGCATCGAGTAATGTATTTCCGGGCCCCGTATCGCTAACAAGTATGCCGTTAGGATCTTGATTTGCGGGTAAATAGGTGAAATTCCCAATGCCACCCATGTTCAATAAAATCCGATCTTCTCCGGCTTTGGTAAATAAAAAATAATCCCCAAACATCGCTAGCGGAGCCCCTTCGCCTCCCGCGGCAACATGCTTTTGACGAAAATCGGAAAGGGTGATAATTCCTGTCAAATGCGCCAAATGATCCCCATCCCCAATTTGCAAGGTTGAATGCGGGATATGGCCCGAACGGTCTGGTCGGTGCATGACGGTTTGTCCATGCGAGGCCAAAGCATCCACCTCAGAGGGTTGAATCCCCCAGCGTTGTAATGTTTGCAAAATAATATCCGCATGTGTCCGCGCGATTTGCGCGTTCAATGTGCATAAACTGGGGAAATGAATGTGCTCCTTCGCAAATACTGCTCGGATAGACGCTTTGAAATCTTCCTCAAAGGGAACCGAGTCAAAATGCAATACCTCGCATTGAGTCTGTAAACCTTGCCCACTGAATCGACATAAAGCCATGTCTAAGCCATCGAGGGAGGTCCCCGACATCAATCCCAAAATAATTCGGGATGGCATTTGTGCCATGCGATACAATTGTTCAATCTGTGGATTCAAGGCTTTTGTGCTTATCCCCTCAGCTTCGCCAATCCTGGAAGGTTTGGCGAAGCTACAAATGAGGGAGCACAAAGCTACAAAAAAATCACCCAAGCTATTTCGAAAAATCATCAAGTACCTGATAATTAATTGATAATTCCCCGCCTTGATTTCGTATCTTTGAGGCTTAGTTATTTCACTCAACCACTTTATGGCTTTAGATGTAATTATTGTCGGCGGAGGCATCGTGGGCCTCGCGACAGCTCACCGCATATTGGAATCAAATCCTGCATTGAAAATCGCCCTTTTTGAAAAAGAGAAAATGGTGTCTATGCATCAAACCGGAAATAATTCCGGCGTTATCCACTCAGGTTTATACTACAAGCCGGGTTCTTTAAAGGCCAAAAATTGCATTGAAGGGTATCACCAATTAATCGATTATTGCCAAAAAGAAGAAATTCCTTTCGAATTGACCGGGAAAATTGTCGTGGCTAGCACGCAAGACCAGCGCGTTCAATTAGAGAATTTATTTCAACGAGGCCAACAAAATGGTTTGGATGGTCTGAAGAAGTTAAGTTTGGAGGAAATGCGTGAACACGAGCCGCATGTGATTGGTGTTGAGGGAATGTGGGTGCCTCAAACGGGAATCGTAGATTATCGTGCTGTAGCTGCTAAATTAGCGCAAGGCATTCAAGCCAAAGGTTGCGAACTACACTTAGGAGAAAAAGTGACCGATATTACCAAAGGGCTTAGCTATTCCATTGTGGAAACGGATAAGGCCGTTTACGAAGCAAAATTAATTATCAATTGCGCCGGTTTGTATTCGGATCAAGTGGCTCAATGGACGCAAAAAGAACCTTTGGACGTTCGTATTGTCCCTTTCCGCGGCGAATATTTCAAATTGAGAAAAGATAAAGAGTACTTGGTGAAGAACTTGATTTATCCGGTACCTGACCCAAATTTCCCATTCTTGGGCGTTCATTTTACCCGCATGATGCGTGGTGGGGTAGAGGCTGGACCGAATGCCGTTTTGGCCTTTAAAAAAGAAGGATACAAGAAATTAGGAATTAATGCCAAAGAACTTTGGGATACCCTAACATGGCCTGGCTTCCAAAAAGTAGCTGCTAAATATTGGGAAACCGGTCTCGGTGAAATGTACCGAAGCTTTTCCAAAGAAGCATTTACCAAAGCACTTCAAGGACTAATTCCTGAAATTCAAATCGACGATTTAGTTGAGGGAGGTGCAGGAGTACGTGCTCAAGCTTGTGATCGCAATGGCGGTTTGCTCGATGATTTCTCCATCGTGCAAGACGAAAAAGTGATCAATATATTAAATGCTCCTAGTCCCGCAGCTACTTCGTCTCTGTCGATAGGCAAAACGGTGGCCGAAATGGCGTTGGGAAGGTTTCAGTAACCGCGCCCACTTGGGTTTCCCTAGACTGAAGTCTGGGCTTATAGGATTAGATGGTTTTTTATAACCCCAGGCTTTAGCCTGGAGACTCAACCACAAGGTTGAAAACGTATATCAACAACATGAAACTATTACTAAAATACCTTTCACAATACCGCTGGCGCGTTTTCGCAGCATTAGGTCTTGCGGCAACCAATCAGATTTTCTCTTTGATGGATCCCTACATCTTCCGGAAAATCATTGATGATGTAGCGGCAGTCTATCACGCGGAAACGCATACGATGTCCCAATTCGTGGATGCTATTTGGCCTTTAGCTTTAGCTTCCGTGGGTGTTGCCTTCGTGAGTCGGGTGGCGAAAAACTTCCAAGACTATATGATTAACACCGTTACCCAAAAGGTCGGTGCAAATCTGTATTCGGATGGAATTAGACATTCGTTGGAATTGCCTTATGAAACATTTGAAGACCAACGATCCGGCGAGACTTTAGGGAAACTGCAAAAGGTGCGTGTCGACGTCGAAAAGTTAATCACATTAGGGATCAACATCCTCTTTCAATCTATTATAGCCTTGGTATTTATCTCCGTTTATGCCTTTTCTGTTCATTGGATGGTGATGCCTCTGTTCCTTGTGACCGGTCCATTGATTGCTTGGGTTTCTTCGGTGTTAAGTAAGAAAATCAAAGTCATTCAAATTGAAATTGTTAAAGAATCGACAGGCCTAGCGGGTTCTACGACTGAATCTTTGCGTAACATCGAATTGGTGAAATCACTCGGTTTGGCCGAGCAAGAAATTGCCCATTTGAATGCCACCACAGAGAAAATCCTTAAGTTGGAGCTGAAAAAAGTACGTTACGTGCGCTCCATGGCTTTTGTGCAAGGGACTTGTGTCAACTTGCTTCGCATGCTCATGGTCGTTGTGTTGATCTATTTAATTTATAAAGGTCAAATCACGATCGGCCAGTTTTATTCGTTGAACATCTATTCCTTCTTCCTTTTCAATCCTCTACAGGAAATTGGGAATGTAGTGAATACCTTTCGCGAGGCCGAAGTGTCGCTTCAGAATTTTGAAACCATCTTGTCAATTCCGGGTGAGAAGAAGCCGGAAAATCCAAAGGCAATTACGCATATTCAGGATTTGACCTTTGATCATGTTTCGTTCCAACATCAATCCGCAACTCAAGAAGCATTATCCGATATCTCATTCCAAGTCAAAGGGGGAGAGACGATTGCTTTCGTGGGACCTTCGGGTGCCGGGAAGTCGACCCTAGTGAAATTGTTGGTTGGTCTTTACCGACCGAAAAAAGGACAGGTCTTCTACAATGGCCAAGCGGGCGATGCGATTGATTTTGATCAATTGCGTAAGAAAATTGGCTTCGTAACGCAAGATACACAATTGTTTTCCGGCTCTATTCGGGAAAATTTATTATTCGTTAATCCTCATGCGACCGATGCGCAATGCTTGGAGGTGTTGGAAAAAGCAGCATGCCAAAGTTTATTAGCCCGGGCCGATAAAGGTCTAGATTCTTTAATCGGTGAAGGAGGGGTAAAAGTATCAGGTGGCGAAAAGCAACGTTTGAGTATTGCTCGTGCCTTATTACGTGATCCGAACTTATTGGTTTTTGATGAGGCGACTTCTGCGTTGGATTCCTTAACAGAAGAAGAGATTTCGGAAACGATTCGTGCGGTCTCGCAGGCTTCGGAACATTTAACCATCTTGATTGCCCACCGTTTATCTACCATTATGCATGCAACACGTATTTATGTGTTGGAAAAAGGTAAGGTAGTTGAATCGGGGAATCATGAAAGTTTGCTGGCCGACAAAGGTTTGTACTATGCCATGTGGCGTCAGCAAGTAGGGGAAAACAAATAATTTATTTTGTATTTCCTTGATTGACCATATATTGTTTGGTAATCCTTTGGCTTGAACAAATAGGATTGCGTATATTTGTTGTTTGTAAAAATTTACTCGTATGTCATTAAATAAATTCTCAAGAACACTTACACAAGAAGTGACAAATCCGGCGGCGAAAGCGATGCTTTATGGCATTGGATTGACTCCAGAGGATATGAACAAGGCTCAAATCGGTATCGCAAGTACGGGTTATGAGGGCAATCCGTGTAATATGCACTTGAATGGTTTATCTGTTCACGTGAAGAAAGGGATTCAAGAAAATGGCATGGTGGGTCTAATTTTTCACACCATTGGTGTTTCGGATGGTATGACAAACGGGAATGATGGGATGAGTTATTCCTTGCCTTCTCGTGATATTATCGCAGATTCTATTGAAAATGTCGTGGGTGCGCAATGGTATGATGGCGTGATTGCTGTTGTAGGTTGTGACAAAAATATGCCTGGAGCCATGATGGCTTTGGCACGTGTAAACCGACCAGGTATGTTGGTTTACGGTGGAACCATTCGTTCGGGCTCGTATAAAGGCGAAAAATTAGATATCGTTTCGGCTTTTGAAGCCTTAGGAAAGAAATATGCAGGAAATATTTCCGATGAAGATTACGAAGGTGTAATTCGTAATTCGATTCCGGGTCCTGGGGCTTGTGGCGGTATGTACACAGCGAATACGATGGCATCTTCGATGGAAGCTATGGGTTTAGTTTTACCAAATTCATCTAGCTATCCAGCGACGCACGAAGGCAAAAAAGCTGAGTGTTTGGCAATTGGCGCTGCGATGAAAGTATTGCTAGAGAAAAACATTTGCCCACGTGACATCATGACACGCAAAGCATTCGAAAATGCGATGACTGTGGTGATGGCTTTGGGGGGTAGTACAAATGCAGTTTTACACTACTTGGCGATTGCGCATTCGGCAGGTGTTGAGTTTAGTTTGAAAGATATTCAAGCGATTTCAGATCGTACGCCGTTATTGGCCGATTTGAAACCGTCTGGTAAATACTACATGGAAGATGTGTTGGCAATCGGAGGAATGCCAGCCATTTTAAAATATTTGTTGAAAGAAGGATTCTTGCATGGCGATTGTTTAACCGTTACGGGAAAGACGATGGCGGAGAATCTTGCTGATGCGCCGGATTTGAACTTTGAGACTCAAAAAATTGTATACCCGATTTCGAATCCATTGAAGCCTACGGGTCACTTGCAAATTTTGTATGGCAATTTGGCTACAGAAGGTGCGGTAGCCAAGATTACGGGAAAAGAGGGTGAGCGTTTTGAAGGAATTGCCAAAGTATGTGAGCGTGAGGAAGAGGTGATGGAATTCTTGTCGAAAGGAGAAATCAAAGCCGGTCATGTGGTTGTCATTCGCAATGAAGGTCCCAAAGGTGGGCCGGGCATGCCGGAAATGCTAAAGCCAACGTCAGCTTTGATGGGAGCCGGATTAGGTAATTCAGTTGCCATGATTACCGATGGTCGTTTCTCGGGAGGTACGCACGGATTTGTGGTGGGGCACGTAACACCCGAAGCGCAAGAAGGTGGAAATATCGGCTTGGTAAAAGATGGTGATAAGATTACGATCGATGCGGTGGATAACCAAATCATCTTGCATGTATCTGATGAAGAATTAGCAGAACGCCGGAAAGCTTGGAAACCACGTGTTTCTCCGCACACATCTGGAGTTTTGCGTAAGTATATTAAGAATGTTGCCTCAGCCAGCCAAGGTTGTGTAACAGATTTGTAAAAAATCAACAATTCAATTTTTTTCTAAAGCATGAAGGCTTAAATTAGCTATTCGTTTTAGAATTGAGACAAAATAGTAAAAGACCATGGGACAAACCCAAACCCAACCCGCTGATTCAAAACAACCCGAGCAGAAGAAATTCTTGACCGGGGCACAGGCTATTATGGAGTCATTGGTCGCGCAAGGGGTTTCAACTATTTTCGGATACCCAGGTGGGGCTATTATGCCTACCTACGATGCTTTATATGATTATCAAGATCGTTTAAAGCATATTTTGGTGCGCCATGAACAAGGTGCAGGACATGCTGCCCAAGGCTATGCTCGTATGCTAAATAAGGCAGGTGTCTGCATGGTGACTTCAGGTCCGGGTGCAACCAATTTAATTACGCCGATTGCCGATGCGATGTTGGATTCAACTCCTTTGGTATGTATCGTAGGCCAGGTAAAAGGAAATTTATTAGGAACGGATGCTTTTCAAGAATGTGATTTAATAGGTATTTCCATGCCGGTGACAAAATGGAATTATCAAGTAATGAATCCGAACGAGATTCCTGAAATCATTGCAAAAGCATTTTACATTGCAGAATCTGGCCGACCAGGTCCTGTTTTGATTGATATTACACGTACGGCTCAATCCGAAATGATGACAGAGCCATTTGAATATAAGCCTTGTACATCGATTATTTCGTACAAGCCACGTATTGTTCCGAAACAAGAGCATGTTGAGGCCGCTGCTAAACTGATTAATTCAGCTAAGAAACCATATATATTGGCGGGTCATGGTGTGTTAATTGCTGGCGCGGAGGCGGAATTAAATGCCTTAGTTGACAAGGCGGGTATTCCTGTTGCGACGACCCTTTTGGGCATGTCGGCGATGGATGCGGATCACCCCATGTATGTGGGCTGGCCAGGTATGCATGGGAATTATGGTGCGAATGTTTTGACGAATTCTTGTGACGTATTGATTGCAATCGGGATGCGTTTTGATGACCGCATTACAGGTGATTTGGCTACTTATGCGAAACAAGCGAAAGTTGTTCATATTGAAATTGACCCAGCTGAAATCGATAAAAATGTGAAAGCAGATGCTCCTGTTGTAGGTGATGCCAAAGCAGCATTACAAGCTTTATTGCCTTTGATCAAGCCAGCGGAACATTTAGAATGGCGCGCGGAGTTTGATCATTATTTCAAAGAGGAACACGAGAAAATCACGTTGAAAGATGTTTTCCATGAAGGAGATCAAATTAAAATGGGTGAGGCGATTGCGATGATGTCCGACAAGACGAAAGGTGAGGCGGTAGTGGTGACGGATGTGGGCCAACATCAGATGGTGACGAATCGTTACTATCGATTTAAGCAAAGAAATTCGATTGTTACTTCGGGTGGTGCAGGAACCATGGGTTTTGCTTTGCCAGCGGCTTTCGGTGCGAAAGTTGCTGTTCCAGACCGTGAGGTTATCGCGGTGATTGGTGACGGTGGTTTCCAAATGACGATTCAAGAACTTGGAACTATTGCGCAGAGTAAACTTCCTGTGAAAATTGTTATCCTGAACAATAATTTTTTAGGCATGGTACGCCAGTGGCAAGAATTATTCCATGAGCGACGTTATTCATTTGTTGAATTAGAAAATCCAGATTTTATTACGATTGCAAAAGGTTTTGGAATTCCAGGTCATACAGTATCTGATCGTAATTTATTGAGTGAGTCCTTGGATACCTTATTGAATGCTGAGACTCCTTATTTATTGGAAATTGTTTGTGAAAAAGAGGGAAATGTATTCCCAATGGTGCCTGCGGGCAGTACTGTAACCAACGTGAGGCTCGAGTAATATGTTGACAAATTATACATTATCCGTATTTACCACAAATACAGTCGGTTTGCTGAATCGAATTACCATCATCTTCACGCGTCGTCGCCTGAATATTGAAAGTTTGACGGTTTCTGAGACGGAACGTCGTGGGGTTTCTCGTTTCACGATTGTGATTCGAAGTGAAAACCGCGATGTCGTGGAAAAATTAGTGCGCCAAATCCGTAAGGTGACGGACGTATTAGCGGTGTATGGCTATTTGGATGATGAGATTATCTTCAATGAGGTAGCTTTGTTCAAGTTAGCTACTCCATTAGGAGGGGAACCGATTGATGTGAAAACGATCAATTTGGATTGGAACGCCAAAGTGGTTCATTGGGGATTGGAATATGTTGTGGTAGAAAAAAATGGAACCGAAGAAGAATTAGGCGAATTTTATAACTACTTGAAAAAGTGGGAAATTTTAGAGTACATCAAATCCGGTCGGATTGCCGTAGGTAAAACGGAAAAAGGATTAGTTGAATTTCTTCCCGAAGGTAATTGGGAAATAGTATAATCGAAATAGTATATAAATTAAAAAACAAAAAAATGGCAAAGATTAATTTCGGTGGAGTTGTTGAAGACATCGTAACAAGAGAAGAGTTCCCATTAGAGAAAGCTAGACAAGTATTAGCTGATCAAACAATCGCTGTAATTGGTTACGGCGTGCAAGGTCCAGGACAAGCATTGAACATGAAAGACAATGGTCTGAATGTGATTGTAGGTCAACGTAAAGGTAAAACTTATGACAAGGCTGTCGCTGATGGTTGGGTTCCGGGTGTGACTTTATTTGAAATTGAAGAGGCTTTGGAAAAAGGAACAATCATTTGTTACTTACTTTCTGATGCGGCTCAAATCGAATTATGGCCTACGGTTAAGAAATATTTGACTGCTGGTAAGTCACTTTATTTCTCACATGGATTCGGAATCACATACAAGGAGAAAACAGGTATCGTTCCTCCAGCAGATGTGGATGTATTCTTAGCTGCTCCCAAAGGTTCAGGTACTTCATTACGTCGTTTGTTCGTAGCTGGTAAAGGCTTGAACTCTTCTTTCGCCGTATATCAAGATGCAACTGGAAAAGCACGTGAGAAATGTATCGCCATGGCAATCGGTGTAGGTTCAGGCTATTTATTCGAAACAGATTTTTACAAAGAAGTTACCTCTGACTTAACCGGTGAGCGTGGAACTTTGATGGGTGCTATCCAAGGTATCTTCGCAGCACAATACGAAGTATTGCGTGAGAATGGTCACTCACCTTCAGAGGCATTCAACGAAACAGTGGAAGAATTGACGCAGTCATTGATGCCATTAGTTGCTGAGAATGGAATGGATTGGATGTATGCCAACTGCTCAACAACAGCTCAACGTGGTGCTTTGGATTGGTGGAAGCCATTCCGTGATGCTTCGAAGCCTGTATTCGAGAAATTATATAATTCCGTGAAAACACAAGCGGAAGCTGAGCGTTCAATTACATTGAACTCTCAACCGGATTATCGCGTGAAATTAGAGGCTGAATTACAAGAATTGCGTGATTCAGAAATGTGGAGAGCGGGAGCTGCTGTACGTAGCTTACGTCCTGAAAATAACTAATTTTGATGTAGTTTTGATCGAGTCGCCCGGGTCTAACCTGGGCGACTTTTTTTATTGCTCGCATAGCAGTTTTTTGTACATTTGCAGGGCATGGAATTCAACAAATTAACAAACGTTCCAAGCCTTCATCAAATCAAACAAGCAGCCCAACAAATTCAGGACGTCGTTCTGAAAACACCTTTGTTGTATGCTCCCAGATTGTCCGAAAGCTTTGGTGCCGCGATATTTCTTAAACGAGAGGACCTTCAAGAGGTTCGTTCATATAAGATACGTGGTGCCTTTCACAAAATCGCTAACATTCCTGCTGAGCTTCGTTCCCACGGAGTTGTAGCCGCATCTGCGGGTAATCATGCGCAAGGGGTTGCACTTTCTTGTGCGTTGCTTGGTATTCAAGCTTATATTTTTATGCCGAAAACAACTCCCTTACAAAAGGTCGAAGCTGTTCGTTTTCACGGCAAGGAAAAAGTTCGAATTAAATTAGTGGGCAATACCTATGACGAGGCATTTGAAGCAGCGCAAACATTTTGCCAACAAAATAAGTCCATATTTATTCCGCCTTTTGATGATTATGATATCATAGCTGGGCAAGCAACAGTTGCATTAGAAATCGTAAATCAATTACCCAGCCCTGCTGATTTTATGTTGGTGGCTATTGGTGGAGGCGGGCTTGCTGCAGGTTCAGGTTTGGTGTTAGAAGCCCTTTCTCCAGATACTAAATTAATCGGTGTGGAACCTGCTTTGGCTCCCTCCATGTCGGAAAGTCTACTGGCCCATCAGGTGGTCACCTTAGATTCCATCGATTCCTTTGTTGATGGAGCCTCCGTTAAGCGGGTAGGAGCAAAGACCTTTGGTATATGTGAAAAAGTACTGGATCGTATGTTGGTCGTAGAAAAGCAGGTGCTCTGTCAAACCATGTTGGATTTGTATCAATTCTATGGCATGATTGTGGAGCCTGCCGGTGCATTATCTGTGGCTGCACTTGAACAAATACGTTCGGAAATTCAAGGGAAAACGATTGTTTGTGTGATTTCTGGAGGTAATTTTGACACCAAACGTTTCCCGGAAATTAAAGCATTAGCTCATAATTAAACCTTTGCGTTTTGATTTTCGTACTTGACAGGCTAGCTTTGTTATTTAATTCCGAAATCCATGCGTAAAATCTTGAAATCAACGCTCTACGTAGGTTATTTGCTCGTTTTCATTGCGTTCGCACTTGAAGTATTGTTGCGCATTTACAATCCCATTCCGTTCCGAATCAAGGGGGACAAAATTGTTTTGCCCATCAATCAATCGTATCAATTCACAAACAGCTATGCTTGTTTTGATTCGGTCATCGTGCATAAAAAAAATTCGATGGGATTTCGTGGGGAAGAAATGCCTCGAGATAAGTCATTTCTTAAAATTATTACGGTGGGCGGAAGTACGACTGAATGTTTTTTCATTTCCGAAGATAAGGCCTGGCCTCAGGTAATGCAGTCTGAACTAAGAAAGAAGCAAGCCAAAATTTGGGTAAATAATGCAGGCCTTAATGGCCATTCCAGTTTTGGCCATTTGTTGTTATTGAAGGATGTTGTGTTAAAATATAAGCCGGATTACATTTACTTTTTGGTGGGGGTGAATGACATGGACCGACAAGATTTGAACCAATTTGATAATCGGATGGTGCTGGGGAAATCGGTTCAAATGGAACAAAATGGTTGGTTTAAAAATGCGTTTTTGACATTGTCGAATCATTCAGAGCTTGCCAATTTAATTTATAACCTATCAAAGGCGCTCAAGGCTCGAAATCAAAAGATTTTTGTTGATAAGATTGAAAAACTTAATCCGCAAAACACGTTGTTGCTTTCTGATACCCAACGTAATACAGTCATAGTGAAGCAAAAACAGCTCATACCCGCCTATCGCAAACGGATTGAACAATTGGTTGCCTTATGTAAATCCAACGGGATTAAGCCCGTTTTGATTACGCAGCCCTTATTGTTAGGAGAAGGCATTGATCCTGTTACGGGTACAAATTTGGCAACTTATAAGGTTTCCAATGAGATGAATGGCGCTTTGTATTGGGAAAAGCTTGAGCTTTATAATGAGGAGCTTCGTCATATTGCGCTTGAACAAAGGATTGCATGCATTGATTTGGCCCATTTGTTGCCTAAAGATTCTCGTTATTTTTACGATCCGATGCATTTCACGAATGCGGGTTCGATTCGAGTAGGTCAAATCATTGCAGAATCAAGTACCAGCTTCTTAAATAGATAAGACGAAAGCCATATTTTTGATTATTTTTGTCTTTTCGTTGACATTAAAAGCTTTTTGATTTGAAGATTTTAGGTATTTCAGCTTTCTATCACGATTCGGCTGCGGCATACATTGAAAATGGTGAGATTGTAGCTGCAGCACAGGAAGAGCGTTTTACTCGGATCAAACATGATCCAGCTTTCCCAGCGCATGCCGTTCGTTACTGTTTGTCGGAGGCAGGTATCCAATTGAGTGATTTGGATGCGATTGTCTTTTATGACAAACCCTTGTTGAAAATGGAGCGGCTGCTCGAGACCTATTATGCATTCTCACCCAAAGGCCTTTATTCTTTTTTGACTGCCATTCCTGTGTGGTTAAAGGAAAAAATGTTTTTAAAGCGGATGCTTTATGATGAGCTTTTCGCCATTCAAAAGTTTGATAAAAAGCAGGTTAAATTATTGTTTCCTGAACATCATCTGTCACACGCGGCAAGTGCATTTTATCCTTCTCCTTTTGAGGATGCAGCCATTTTAACACTAGATGGTGTAGGTGAGTGGGCCACAGCTTCCATCGGTCACGGGAAAGGAAAGCAATTGTCCATACTCAAAGAGTTGAAGTTTCCCCATTCGTTGGGATTATTGTATTCAGCATTTACCTATTTCCTGGGTTTCAAAGTAAACTCTGGTGAATATAAATTAATGGGTTTAGCACCTTACGGTCGGCATGGTTCCCCGGAAGTTGAAAAATATAAAACGCTCATTCGAGAAGTATTGGTTAAAATTAAGCCGGATGGATCTATTTGGCTGAACCAAGATTATTTTAACTACGCAACAGGTTTACGCATGATTCATGATGCAAAATGGGAAGTCTTATTCGGATTTCCGACGCGTGAGTCAGAGTCCAATTTAGCGCAAAAGCATTGTGATCTGGGATTGGCCATTCAGGAAATCACAGAAGAAATTGTCATTTTAATGGCACAAGAAGCGAAGCGCCTTACGGGGGCTAAAGCTTGCGTATTAGCAGGAGGGGTTGCCCTAAATTGTGTGGCGAATGGCAAGTTAAAGGATGCAGGAATTTTTGAAGAAGTATTTATTCAGCCAGCTGCAGGTGATGCAGGTGGAGCTTTAGGTGCGGCATTGGCTGCCCATTATATTTATTTTGGTCAGGAAAGAATCATTGATTCCACGAAGATGGACGCAATGGCAGGTTCATATTTGGGACCCTCGTACTCCGACAAAGAAATTGAGCAGATGGCTAAGCAACATCAAGCTGTCTTTACTTATTATCCGGATTTCGCAAATGTATCTGCCCAAACCGCGGAGCTGATTGCACAAGGAAATGTCATTGGTTGGTTTCAGGGGCGCATGGAGTTTGGTCCGCGCGCATTAGGTGGCAGAAGTATTTTGGGGGATCCAAGAAACCCAGAGATGCAAAAGAAGCTCAATTTAAAGATTAAATACCGCGAAGGCTTCCGACCTTTTGCGCCTTCCGTATTGGCTGAAGATGTGTCCGAGTATTTTGAATGCGATACAATTTCGCCATATATGTTATTGGTTCATGGGGTATTACCAAGCCGTCGGAATACCATGCCCGAAAATTATGAGCAATTGGATATGATGGATAAGCTATATTTCCTGCGTTCTGACTTGCCTTCGATTACGCATATTGATTACTCTGCGCGTATTCAAACCGTTCATGCGGAAACGAATCCCCGCTATCATCAGTTGATTTCGGACTTTAAAGCGAAAACGGGTGTTGGGGTTGTTGTGAATACGAGTTTCAACGTACGTGGTGAGCCAATCGTTTGTACGCCTGCGGATGCTTATCGCTGTTTAATGCGAACAGAGATGGATTATTTGGTTGTGGGAAATTACATTTTTGACAAAAAAATGCAGCCGCTTTGGAAAGAAACGGACGATTGGAAAACAGAATTTGTGCTAGATTAATAAATTGGAATCATATGGATTTTTTAAGTGATTTGTGGAATTTCATGAGAGAGCGTAAGAAGTGGTGGCTAACCCCTGTTATTATCGTCCTCTTACTGATAGGTCTTTTGATTGTTGTAGGTGGTGGCTCCGCGCTAGCGCCATTCATTTATACCTTATTTTAGCCAATGAAAAAGCAAAATCCTGCTCAAACTATCCTGTCAATCGTGGTAGGCCTTGTGGCATTTAGCTTACTTTTTCATGTAAATTTGTTGGCCCAAATTGCATTTGGAATTGGTTTGCTCGCTTTATTGTCCGATACCTTTGCTGAATTGCTTGCGCGGTTCTGGTTGAAATTTGCTCAAATTTTGGGACGTGTCAACGGTTATGTATTGTTGACAATAATCTTCTTTGTCTTTTTGACTCCCATTGCTTTGTTAATGCGCTTTCTTCAAAAGGCTGACAACTTGAAATTGAAGCCACAGGCTGGGGATTCCATTTATGAGACAAGGAATCATACCTATGAAGCGAAGGATTTGAAGAATATTTGGTAATAAATTAGATTTATTTAATAAAATTCTTTTCTCTCTATTTTCAATTGAATAGATTATTTGTCTTAAATAGAATTAAAAATTAGACTTATATTCCTTGCGGGTCTAATTTTTTGTGTTTTAGTGGATTATTAGTCTAAAATTCACATTTCTGTAAGCCTGAATTTTTTGTTTGCTATATGTATTTAATTTAGTTTTGTGTTCGATTTAGCAAACAAAACAATATGAGCAACCGCATTCAAATCTTTGATACTACCTTACGTGATGGGGAACAGGTTCCCGGCTGTCAATTAAACCGAGAGGAAAAAGTTGAAGTTGCCTTGGAGCTCGAGAAGTTGGGCGTTGATATCATTGAGGCGGGTTTTCCTATCTCATCTCCAGGTGATTTTGCCTCGGTCAGAGCTATAGCTGAAGCGGTGTCTGATCCTACCATTTGTGCTTTGACCCGTGCTAAAAAAGAAGATATCGATGCTGCTGTAGAAGCACTGAAACCTGCGCGTCGTCCTCGTATTCATACGGGAATCGGAGCATCCGATGTACATATTAAGCATAAGTTCAATTCGACACGCGAGGAAATTATCGAACGGGGTGTTTGGGCTGTCAAATATGCGAAATCTTTCGTTGAGGATGTGGAGTTTTTTGCTGAAGATGCCGGTCGGGCAGATTTACCTTTCTTAGCCAAATTGACATCTGAAGTAATCAAAGCGGGTGCAACGGTTGTTAACTTGCCAGATACGACGGGTTATTTATTGCCTAATCAAATGTATGATCGTATTTCTTATTTGTACGAGCATGTGGATAATATTCATAAGGCGACGATTTCGATGCATAACCACAACGATTTAGGTTTGGCAACGGCTAACACGATTGCAGGGATTCAAGCAGGAGCTCGCCAGGTAGAGGTGACCATAAATGGAATCGGAGAACGTGCTGGTAATACTTCTTTGGAAGAAGTTGCCATGATTTTAAATGTGCATAAGGATTTGGGTTATTCGACAGGAATTAATCCCAAGTATCTTTATCCGACAAGTTGTTTAGTTTCCAATTTAATGGGTATGCCCGTGCAAGCTAATAAGGCTGTTGTAGGGGCCAATGCATTTGCTCACTCGTCGGGAATTCACCAAGATGGCTTCTTGAAGCATGCCCAAAATTATGAAATCATGAATCCAGAGGATGTTGGAGTTCCTTCGTCCGCGATTGTTTTAACTTCGCGTTCTGGTCGCGCGGCGTTACGCCACCGCCTAAGTCTCCTAGGTTTTGATTTTGAGAAACCCGAATTGGATAAGATTTACACGCGTTTCCTCTTAATGGCGGATGCACGTAAAATGATTCACGACGAAGATTTGAAAGAATTAATTGGATAATTAATTTGTTGGAATCAGTACATAACGAGACATCTTCTGATCAAAGGGGATGTCTTTTTTTATTTTAACACTGTGGCTCAGGGAGTTGATAGGTAAAAATAGAAATGGTTTGTTTTCTCGTTCGACCAAAAGTATACCTGTCGCAGCAATTCGATATTCTTGAATGTCCACTTCATAGACGGGCATAGGCTTTAATTGCATAGCTTGCGGATTTCCTTGGACTGATGCCAACTTAATAACTTCTTTAGGGAAAGTATAGCGTCCTGATTTCTTCAGAAGATAGGTTTCTTTTTCCGCCAGGCGATAGAGCGTATGGGTATTGAAGTGATATGCATTACTTGCATCTGCGACTAATCGGGTATGTAGATTTTTTAATTTGGGTTCAGCGACGACCATAGAAACGCCCGACCAAAGCAATGCGGGAATAAGCAGCCATAGTCTTGTAGATGAAAAGTTGAACATGGCTGGCTGAATGGCTGCGAAATAGCTAATGAGGATAAACACGATCCCATAACTAGAAAAGCGTTCAGAAAATAAGGCATCTAAATCTCCTGCTTGTGCGTTCCCGCGGCCTAGTGTAATCATTGCCCCCACGGCCATGAGTTGGATGAGGATTAAACCTGAAAAAAGCAATGCACTGTTCTTTGTTTGATGGTATTTCCAGATAATGAACGCAATGTAGCCTACAAATAAACTTCCCATGATTACACTTAGGGTCATGTCTTTCTTGATTGCTCCACCCACAAAGACGATTGTACCTTTGATGGTAAAGAGAAGTTTATCGGCGAGTGATCCCGAAGATGGAATAGTTTCTGGAGATGTATAACCCAGGAAGTAGCAATAGAAAACAATCGCCCCACCTACACCATAAAGCCAAACGCGGGAATCCCGTAAATAGATCAACAATAAAATTGTGCAAGGGATAAATGCCAAGCCTTCTGTGCTGAACATCGGATACAATAAGGAAAGCCAAATTCCCCATGATCGATGTTTCTCATCGCTAAGTCCATAAGCTATCCAAATGAGAAAAACGAGCGAGCTCATGTGCTGTAAAACACCGATTAATGCAAAGTTGTCTAAATTTCCATTGGGGGCATACAGCAAGGCTACCAATGCAACTAAATGCCAAAGGTTTATTTGATTGCGAATTAATAGTTTGGTTAAGGGATATAATACCGAAAGGGTGAGCAGATTTGCCCATATCGTTAATTCTTTAAAATCAAATTCTGGTTGAAAAATGGCATAGACGGCTGTTATTAATCTTGCCATCGCAATGCGGTGAATATAACTATGAAATTCACATGTTCGATTCCAAAACTCCTGGAAAGTGAAACTTGGTAAATCGTTAGAATAAGATAAAAAGATTAAGTCATCTCCCCAAGTAGGGAAGTTGATTAGATAGGCAGATAAGTGGTAGAAATGAAGCAATACAATGCCGCTGCAAATGGCTACAAGTAAGCTCAACTGGATTTTATTCATGCGCTTACGCTACTTGCTAAGGTGATTTTTACTTGGTTAAGGATCTCCAATATTTGCATATTGATTCGTTGCTTGATTTGTTGGTATACAGCTAAATCCTTCGTCTCCACAAAAAACATCACGGATATATCCAACGAATATGGGCCAAAGCCTTCAAAGACAACCTTAGGTTCTTTTTTTCTACATAAATCCTCTTGTATGATGCCTGAGGTAATTAATTGAATAGCGGCATTGATTTGTTCGGGACTCGTATTTAAGTCGCAAGTCAGGATGAATTTTGCCCTGCGGTAATCTCGTTCACTTAAGTTTTCTAAGGATTGCGATGTTAATAATCGATTGGGTATGACAATAAGGTTGCCATCATTCCCACGAAGCCGTGTACTTCTGAAACCTATCTTTTCGATGTCGCCTGTGATGGCCCCAACTTGTATACTATCACCCACGACGAAGGGTAAGTCTAAGAAAATCGTAAATGAGGCGAACAGATTTTCAAGTGTCTCGCGAGCTGCTAATGCCAATGCTAACCCCCCAAGTCCTAATCCTGTGATCAATGCCACAACATCCACTTCAAAAACACGACCTAACAAAACAAATGCACATCCTGCGATAATAAAAACGAGCGAAAGGTCGTTTAAAAAGGGAATGAATTGCTGCTTGGATTTTTGCTCGATTCCTTGCCATTTGACTTGCGCAACTAAAATAACCACTTTCATCAGACGAATGATGACCCAGGTCGTTGTAATTATGATGGTAGTTTCAAATGATTTGGACATTAAATAGCGAATGCCAAAATTCTCAATTGAAACCCAATGCCAAGATTCAGGGATATGTAGGTTTTGAGCGGCTAGGTAAAGGAATATCCAAAAAACTAATAATTCAAAAGGCTTTCTCAATAGATGAACGCAGTCTTGAATAGTAATAGACGAATCGGGGAAAAATCGCAATACGATTTTAGAAAAGAAATTGGAAATAAGGCGCTTGAATACTAAACCAATGACGAGAATGGTGGCGAATAAAAGTAAATCAATCGCTGAGTTTTCTAAAAAATACCAATTGCTTAAGTGCTCCATGCAGGATTCTCAAATTATGATTTCAAATATAGCTAATATCTTACTCGATTATGAAAAAAATTACGACCTTTGCAGACTTGAAAGATATAAAAGGGAGGAATTTTAACCGCATGATTTACAATCAATTGACTCATTTGAATAAAAAGGTTTTAGCATCGTTTGGGCTTTTGCTCGTTATTTTTGTTGCTGGGTTGTCAAGTGCAAACGCACAAACGATCGTTAATTCGCCTCTTTCCTACATAGGTATGGGTGAATTATACACGCCGGAAACACCTTCTAATTCCATGATGGGTGGTATTGGTGTTTCAAATTCCAATGGTATTTATACAAATCAAATTAACCCTGCGCTTTTGGTACGAAATCATTACACCATGTTCGAAGCGGGTGTTAATGTCGAATTGAAAAACATGCAAGATTACCGCCAGCGCCAACAAGTTTTAGGAGGCAATTACCAGTCGGTGAATCTTACCGTCCCAGTCATTCCTAATCGTTGGACCATGTCTTTTGGTGTGCGTCCTTATTCGTCTGTTAATTATGAAACACGTTCATATCGTCGCCTAAACGTCTTAGGTGTCGATAGTTTATTGTATTCTTACAAAGGAGATGGTGGTGTTAGTAAATTATCGATATCGAACGGCGTGCGGATTGGGAAGGAATTCTATCTCGGTCTAGAAATTGGATTTTTGTTCGGTGCAGTGAATCGTAATGTGGGTACACAAAATCTTTCAGATGGACAGTATTACAAAGTTCAGTTAGAAAACCAAACACATTACAATGACTTCACATTTAAAGCAGGGGCTGCATGGCGAAAAGTGTTAAAAGATGATATTGTGATGAATTTAGGAGCTACGATGGATTTAAGCCCAACATTGAATTCAACCGTGTTAAAGCGCTTTGTGACATATGATTTAGGCGGACTGAATGTTATAAATTCTGATACATTGGCGAAATCGCAATCGTTGACTCAGCAGTTACCAGTTTCTTCTCGGGTTGGTTTGAGTGTTGAGCGATTAGCACATTGGATGGTAGGCGTGGATTATGTACGGACGGATTGGTCGAAAGTAGACAATAATTTAGGCCGAAGTACTGTGTTGCCTGTAAGCCAACAAGTTTCAATTGGCGCTGAATATACACCAGATTTTGAATCGATTTCGAATTTCTTTAAACGCGTTACTTATCGCGTAGGTGTCACCCAAACGCTAACACCATATGATTTTGCAGGTAATGGAAAGTATGCAAAAGATCAAAGTGTTTCTTTTGGTGTTGCATTGCCTTTGCGTAATTTCTTGAACTATATTAATGTCTCTTATCAATTGGGTAAACGTGGAACTTTAGCAGATAATATGTTAGAAGAACAATACCATCGCTTGGTGATTGGATTAACATTAGGTGACATCTGGTTCCGTAAAGTTAAAATTGATTAATCCCATGTTTGCTTGCTTGAGATTCCTGCTATTTGTGGTGATTTCTCTTTTTTATTGGTCTTGTCAAAAAGAGCCAGCCGAGGATAAACGTGTCTATCGCGGACCTAAATCGGAGCTTTTAGGGATAGATATGGTTTATTCTGATTCTGGCCGGACAGTCGTGCACATGATTACAGACCAACAAATTACATCACCAACGGAGGATCGAATTTATCCCAAAGAAATGAAGCTCTGGTTTTATGATAAGTTGGGAAATGTTAGCTCGCAAATTCGTGGAGACTCTGCACACTTCTTCCGTACAGATAATTCCTATAAATTGATGGGGCATGTGGTCATTAACAATGTGCTGAAAGGGGAGGTCATGAAAACGGATGAGTTTACTTGGCTGCCCGATGAAAAGCGGATATTTACCACTAAGCCTGTTTCGATTAAAACTCGAACTGACATCGTACATGGCGTGGGTTTTGATGCCGCGCAGGATTTTTCCACCTACTCTTTACGCCGAGTTAGTAATTCGGTCTTAACGGTGGATGAATTGCCAACAAATTAGGGACAATTTTTTAAGGCAGTTCGTGCCTCATCAAACGTATAGATTTTTTTATCTCCCCAGTTGTCTTTCATAAATGTTACAAGTTCGGCAATATCGATCGCCTCTAGTTTCGTGTTCGCTGGCATATATCCTGAGTAGGACTTTCCATTCACCTTAATTTCGCCCTTTTGTCCTTGCTTGATGATGCAAACGAGTTGTTGTGCATTTACTCTTTTCCAAAGATCCGTTTTAGCTAATGCTGGATATAAATCGCGTAATCCGCTTCCATTACTTTGATGACAATTCGCACAGTTTTTTTCATAGATTGATCTCCCTTCTACGACGTATTGTTGGTACATGATTTCCTCTTTGCTTTGGCAAGATGCGAACAATACAACTAGGCTGATAAATAGAATCGACTTCATTATTTTTCTTGTAAAAGGATTTCAATGTCTTCAATCAAATGATTGACTTCTGTTTCTTGTGTACCGTCATAGATACCACGAACATGTCGGTTTTTATCTACCAATATAAAGGCTCCACTATGGACAAAACCACCTGCTTCGTTTTTGTCTTCTTGGGCAGTTACCATGTAAGATTTTTCGCCCAACTTATAGATAGCTGCTTTATCGCCGGTCAACATATTCCAGCGGGGCGCTTTGACTTGTAGACGTTCTGCGTATTGTTTCAATACGATTGGCGTATCAAAAGTAGGGTCAATGCTGTGCGAAAGTATGCGTATCTGATCATTTGATGCGTAACGTTCATATATTCTTAATAGTTGCGTTTTCATTTTGGGGCAAATGGTCGGACAGGAAGTAAAAAAGAAATCGGCTACGTAAATTTTACCCGACATATCCTTTTCGCTAACCCATGTGGAATCCTGATTCAAAAAACGAAACGGTGGAATTTGATGGTAGATTGTATCCACTTTTCCATCAACAAGGTGTGTGTCCTTAGGTCCTAAAAAAGGCAAAGATTTCTTTTCTTGGCAGCTTGCTATGATTAAGCTTAAAACTACTAAAACATTAAGGGCGATAGGCTTTAGCTGCATGTAGGGTTGAATCTGTTAGTTTTTGTAAATCCTTTAATTGATTGTATTGCTTGCCTAAATATTCGACTTTAGCTTTGACATCCATCTTAGCTAGGCTGTCGATCGAGAATTGATGCATCCAATCCATCATGGCTTGATCTGATTTAGCTAATGCCTTTTTCAGTTTGTTGACATGAACAGAATCCTTGCCTGTGGACAGGCTATCCAGTTGTGATTGTAATGAAACAATTTCCTCTGTCTTAGGCATTAACTCATCATGTAAGCCCAATACTTTTCTCTGTAATTCCTCGCTTAATTTTTCTTCAGCCTGAGAACAGGAAACAAGACACAATATGACTCCAAATATGAATAGCTTATTCAACATGATTTGCTTGAATTAATTTTCTGACATTATCTTTTAGTTCGACATAGCCATCTTGGCCTCCGATCATCTTAGCGATTTCATCCACGCGCTCTTCCCCTTTCAATTCTCTTAGACTTGAAACCGTTTTTTCCCCCGCGTGATCTTTGTAAACATACCAATGTGTCGTACCGGCTGCAGCAATTTGAGGTAAATGGGTGATTGCAATGAGCTGGTGTCCTTGACTCATTTGGGACAACATCTGACCAATTTTAATCGCAATTTCCCCTGAAACACCCGTGTCAATCTCATCTAAAATTAAGGTAGGTAATGCGCGTTTCTGTGCTAATAAATGTTTGATCGAAAGCATCAAACGACTTAATTCACCACCAGATGCAACTTGTTTAAAAGGTTTTGGACTTAGGCCTTTATTGGCGGAAAATAACAATTGGATTTTATCAATTCCGTTTGAACGCATTTCGCGTTGAGTATTTTCCCAGGCCAATGTTGCATTGGGAATTCCCAAAGCAGCCAGCGAATTTGTTAGCTGCAAGACAATTGAATCTAAAACCTGATTCCTGCTTTTGCTAAGTTGGGCTGCGGCTTTTTCTGCCTGATCTTGTGCTTTTGCTAACTGATCTTTTGCCTTGGCAATCGATTCATCCATGTTAGCAAAGCTTGCAATTTGATCGTCCAATTGATTGCGCAATTCAATGAGGGAGGTAATATCAGCTACTTGATATTTTTGTAATAGTCGATTTAGTAAATCCAAACGTTGCTGTTGACGTTGTAAGCTCGCTGGATCGGATTGAAAATCCTCAGCTTCTCGTTCGATTTCATTGCTTAGGTCTTTAAGTTCGATCCAGATACTATCCAATCGTGCCTTCCAAGCCTCATAGGTGGGGTCCCATTTGCTTAAGGCCTGCATTTGCTGCAGTGCCATACGCATTTGTTGGCCAATCGATAGCTCATCTAAACTCAATAGGTTAGCTAATCCTGCTAATTTTTCGTGGATTTGCTCTGCATTTTCACCTTTTTCTACCGCAATTTCCAAGCCTTCATATTCATCGCTATGTAATTGGGCCGTTTCTAGTTCTTGAAATTGGAATTGCATAAAATCAAGCCCCTGCATCCCAGATGCGGCTTGTTTGATTAAGTCCTCAACGCGCGCTTGAGCTTGTGCGTATGCTTGAAAGGCTTGGGAATATTCGTTTTTGAGGACTTGGTTTTGGGCAAAACTGTCCACGAATTCCAGGCTAAAGTCTGCATGCGACATCCACCATGTATCTTGCTGTGAATGTATGTCAATTAATTCTTGGCCGATTTTCCGCAAGGAATCCAAGGTTACCGGGCTGTCATTGACAAAGGTTCGTGATTTTCCTTGGGGGTTAATTTCCCGACGAATAATGCAAGGATCTTCGAAGTCCAAGCCTTCTTCTTCAAAGAGTTCTCGAATATGAGGATAGTTTGCTAAAGAAAAACTTCCTTCGATGATGCATTTTTTTTCGGGATCGAAAAGCGATTTCCCGTCGGCACGGGCACCCATCAATAAGGCTATGGCACCTAATAGAATGGATTTTCCGGCCCCGGTTTCTCCGGTAATGACGCTCAAGCCATCAGAAAGGCTCAAATTGACAGAGTCAATGAGTGCGTAGTTCTGTATGTGTAAATGTTTGAGCATGGGATTAAATTGGAATTCGAATTTACATAAAAAAATCTGTTCGAATTTTTATTTCATCCGATTAAAGGATTTCGATGAATATTATCAATAATTTGTACCTTTGGAAAAATTTTACGCCTACGTTTATTTAACCCCTACGAAATGAGTGTTTTAGTTAACAAGAATTCGAAAATTATAGTACAAGGTTTTACAGGAACTGAAGGTACCT